>Ga0116231_10002618_pt1 | contig 37594 bp, 31 predicted proteins | sample S1TSphgellanicum_2_FD_89695 | JGI IMG/M metagenome (GOLD analysis project Ga0116231, IMG submission 89695) | Host-associated microbial communities from peat moss isolated from Minnesota, USA - S1T2_Fd - Sphagnum magellanicum MG | ecosystem: Host-associated > Plants > Peat moss > Unclassified...
ACTCAAGAGAAAAAAAAAAAAAAAAAAAACCAATAAAAAAAAAAAAAAAACAAAATTTTCAAAAACAAAAAATTGGAAAAAAAAAAAAAAAAAAAACAGTTAGATGCATTGTTCTTTTAATTTTTTTTTCGAATTTTCGCAACCTGGCAACCAAAAAAAAAAAGGGCTACCGAATCCAACAAAGGGATTTTTGAGATTTTAAAAAAAAAACAATTCTCCATATCTTGACAAAAAATAACTTAAAAGTCGCCAGATTTAGACAGTGTGTTCGTGTAGGTCGCCAGAACTAGGCAAGATTCCAAAAAAGATTTATTAGTCCACCAGGACAGTCGCCATTTACTGCTAATTAATGCTGGGGATCCTAGCCAGTGCACCAACTTGAAGAATTTGAAAAAAAAAAAAACACTGCTTAGATGTCCAAAAAAATTCTCAACAAACAATTTTAAATAACATAGACAATTGGCTCTCATATCTGTAGTCGCCATTGACAGGTGCAAAGTTTATGGGGCCTTCTTATAAAAATTGGGGTCCACTTCCGTCTACTTTTTTCTTTGCAAAAATTGCCAACAGGTGACAATGAGGGGTTTTTGTTTTTTTGGCAATTTCTGTGATATAGCTAAACTAGCTATCAGCCACGAAAAAATTTAGCCAAATTTGGCTATAGACCAGGTGTGAAGTAAAATTTTTAAAATTGTCCACACTTTTGGCTACATGCTAGAACCCAATAGAAACATCTGGCCATTTATATGTTAAAATCTGGCTACTCGGAAAACCAGCAAAACTCAATTGGAATTATATTTATAATCAACTTGGGCTCCACATTGCTATGCACTACCAATGATGATCAATTGATCAATTGTTGAATTGATGGAAAAAAATTGATTTTTTGAAAATTAAGTTCCATCCAAACAAAAATATTGAATGAGATTGCACACAAATTGAATTAGAATTAGAATTAAATTAAATTGAATGGGATTCAATTTGAATTGAATTGAATTCAAACATATTGAAATGAATTCCAATTGAATTGACTTGAATTAAACAATTGGATTCAGATTCAAATGAATTAAATTCAAAACTAATTGAAGGGAAATGAAATACAAATTTATTGAGAAGTTATTGAAAATCAGCTTGTGAATATGACATTGGAATTTTTAAATAAAAAGGACACAAATTTGAAAAGACACCTTTCCATGCCTCTTTACTTGAGAATGGATTTAAACAAATTCTAATTTGAATTTGTCCAAATGATGGCTTAAAATTATCCTACTTAAACAATGAATCATTGTCACTAGAAGTAGAATTATTGAAGTTTGGGTGTTCCTCTCTACTTTGATCATTATAATGATGATGATAATTAGAACTAGTTTAGGTGAAATGTGTATAGAATCCATTAGTGGTCATCACAAAACATTCCATAACTATTTCACTCCTTTCACCATGTTAGGTATTTACTGTAGGATAACTAGTTTATGTAATCTATTGTGAATTATGTAGTGTGAATGGGGTTCTAGCCCTTTCATGTTTTCGGGGTTTATCCCCACATTGTGGCTGTGGAGTCTCTATCTTTCATGTTTTGAGATTAGATAGCACACAAGAGAAAGATGCATTGTTTGTTGTCGCTTTGAACTTGGATTTTTGTAGTTTGTACGTGAGTTTTTTTGAATGTTGTCATGTGCGTTGTGTGTCAATTTGGTAGTGCGCAACAACCACCCCATCTACATGAATATGAAAAGCCAAATCAATGTGTGTCTTTTTGATTTTTCATAATTTGGTTGAATTCAACCAATTTGTATTCAATTGGATTTGGTATGATTCAATTCAACTAAATTCAATTCGATTGAAATTTCAATGGGAACATTAACCTTGTTGCATCCAAAGGAACTAAATATCATGTTTAGTTTAATTCATTTTAATTTAAGAATTTTTAGGAATTTCAGTTCAATCCTAATTCAATTGAGTTGCATTCAATTCAACTTGCATTATTCATTCATTCAATATAATTTTTATTCAAATGGAACTTAATTTCTACAAAATCAACTCTTCTTTTTTTTCAAATCATTGTCACTGGTAGTGCAGAGCAGCATGGAGCCCCACTTGGAGTTATAAGATTGTGGACTTTCAACCTCTGCTTTGACGATTGGAGTTATGGGTTTGTAGAGCTTCAAGCTCCACTTTGCTGATTCATGTTATGGAATCATGGATCTTCAAGCACTGTTTTGATGATTGGAGTCAAGAGAGAGAATAGGGGAAGGATGTAGCCATGCACCCAATATGGCAGAAAAGAAGGTAAGGAATGTCTTTATGGGTGCCTTGTAAGCAAAAATATTTGAACCTCCAGAAGAAGGAAAACATCTTGAATGGGTTTGGGGCAACAGAAGACAATCTCAGCTGTAGATGAATTTTACTCTCCTGAAAGTGTGAAGCAAATATGCAAGATTTAGTTCAAAGTCTCCAAACCTGCAAAGCCGCAGAATGTTGCTTGCCATGGTTGTGAGCAAATGCAAACTGTTGGCAACAAATTACTGTTGTTGCCCCTGCACATTGCACACTTTTCAAATGAACCTCTCCAAGGGAGACGCATGGCCTCAACATAAGATCTTTTCACAGGTATTGCAAGTGTTGCACAACAACAGTAGCCTTGAAGATAAGGAGATCAGAGCAGATGAAAGATCCTCATAATGTTTATGAAATTCTTTGACCTCACTCATGGAATGACTGAATACAGATCATACCTTTCTAAATTACAATGAGATTGTGCTTCTGGATTCATGCCTACTAATCATTGCAACACAACTCTATCTTGGGTTTTTCAAGTTGGAGATTTTGTCAACTACTCACATAAATCTATCATGTATCATACATTGCAACAAGATAAAGATAACTTGCTTTCAGAAGGAAAAAAAGGTGAGCTATTTCACAAAGGAGTGTAGATCTGTGAAGGTCTTATTTCTTTGGCTCGCCCCCTTGAGTCTTAAACAGACCATACGCCACAGCTGCTGCCAGGAATACACCTACTGTCGGTGTGAATGACGGATATAAGGTGGTCACCAAAAACCCATCCCATTCTTCAGGCAAGAAACCTGTACAACCACAAAGGATGTAAATACCCATTATTAGCTCATCCTGAATTCTCAAAAAGAGAACCGTCGTGACATTTGAGAATTCTTCTGCAATCTGTAGTGTAACCATAAAACTGAAATCTGTGTAGCTTTCTTGAGAGTAAAACTGGAAGATGTGGGTGATGCAGGAAATGAGAGATGCTATTGTGCAAACAAGATGTCTTTAGCAAAGAAGAGATATTTCTGGTTCCAATTCTGCAGTTTAGAACTTGCAGCCAGAAACCTACACCACAAAGATATATATATATATCCGCAACTCTTTGGGCAAGAAACTCCATCTTAATTCTCAAGACACAGCTCACATGATATTATAATGAGAGACTTATGCAGTAGTTGCACAAACAGAAATCTTGAGCAAAAGAAGAGACACTAGATTCCATCTATTTCTTCCAGTTTTTACAGTTTAGAAATCAGCTGGTCTTTTTACCAGAAATGATGGGTGTACCCCATCCTGACATCATCATCCTGGCATGATTGCAACACAGAAAGAGAAACAAGGTCTGATTTCTTCTTCTTCTCTCCATCTTGATTTTTTCTCTTGTAGATGGGGGGGAGACAAATCCTCACCTCGTTTGTCATTGCAAAACAGGAGAAGGATGGAGAGAGAGAGAGAGAGAGAGAGAGAGAGAGAGAGAGGGTGCAGGACAAACCTGAAGCAGCTAAGATGATTCCTTCAACAAAGATGAGAATGCCCAAGAACCCCAGAGACAGAGCATACGCTGTCTCGATCTGCTGGGTTTGTGGATTCCCAGGGGCAGAGAGAAGAGGCTGTTGAGGAGCTGCTCTTCTCACTGTGGCAGACTGCTGCTTCCTCTTCTGCTGCTGCTTCTTCTCCTTTGATCCCTTTCCTTCATCAGTTCTTGCATCTGCTCCAAACCCTAATTTGCTGGAGCGTGAACCTTCCACTAAAGTTGCAGCTTTTCCGCTCTCCTCTTCTGGAGCAGCTGCTCTTGCTGGTCTCGTCTCTTCAGCCTTGGACTCTTTATTCTCTGTCCCCATAGCTCGAAGCTCTTGAAATCTCCTTGAGATTTGCCGTGAACATCCCACATTGTAAGGTTGATGCAGAAGAGGAGATTCTCCTCCTCCTCTTGATCCTCCATGGCGGACGCTCACAGAAATAGAAGGGGACATTCCCAACATTGATGGCAATCCGCTGTAAACCTGTGAGGAGGACGACAACCATCTGGAAGAAGAACAACAACAGAAGACTGTACAGCAACCTGTGCTAGACACAGCCATAACTGCTGCTGATCCTTGACGATCACCAGTCCTCGATGATCACCAGTTCCTCCTCCAAAAGCTTTCACACCAGAAGAGGAGCTGCTGCTGCTGCTGCTTCTTCTTCTTCTTCAAACCTTGTGCTACATGCTGCTTCAAGGATTGGATCCACCTGCTGCCTTTGAACCAGGCTCTTTCTTCATCCTTTGAGTCGAACCCCAGTTTATCCGCAATCTAGGGATTTCAGGGTTGGATACAAATCCAGATTCCAGATACCCAGTTTCGTCTTCGTCTTCATCGAGAGGGAGAGGGGGAATCATCCCCCCGCCGACCCCCACTATCCATCCAGGAAGAGAAAGGGAGGGAGAAACGTATCCGATAGATTTGGGGCGAGCTACGGTTTCTCTCTTCTCTAGCATCCAAACAAAGATCTTGAAGCTTGGAGATGTATGGTAACTAGCACGAAGAGAGTCCACCCAAGTCTGAGAATTGAAGAAGATTTTTGGGTGGAAGAAGAAAAAAGGGAAAGGAGGATTGATGCTGTTGAGATGATGGGCACTGCAGCATTCCACCAGCCGCTTGCTTCAGCTGGGTGTGATTTGGCAGGTGGAGTTGTGGCACTGGGGAAGTTTGATGCTCTGCATGTTGGACACAGAGCATTAGCAGAAAGAGCTGCAGAGATTGGAATCCCCTTCTTGCTCTCTTTCTCTGGAATGGCTCAAGTCCTTGGCTGGGAACCTAGGTATGACCTCTTTCTCTCTTCTCTCTCGGTCTCTGTCTGTGATTTCTTTCTTTCTCTTCCTCCCTTCTTTGCACAGAGCTTTTGAAGACATTTTTCTGCAGGAGATCATTTTGTAGGTTTCTGCAGGATGTGTTGTTGATTGTGTTTTTTTCCTTTTTGTCATTTGGGGGGTGGGTGGGGGGTTTTGAGGATGGTAGGTTGCCAGTGGTGGCAGGGTGTGACAGGAAAAGGGTGATGGGTTTATGGTCTCATTACTGCAGAGGGATTGTTCCCCAGGAATACAACCTCGATTTTGCCAAAGTGCGTTCTCTTAGTCCTCAACAGTTTGTTGAAAAGCTTGCCAAGGAGCTAGATGTCAAAGGTGTTGTAGCAGGTACACAAAATCATGATCACATCCAAAACCCACCTTCCTTCTGATATCCCATTTGCTCCCTGACGATCCAACTACAAATGAAGCAAAACCAAATTTCAGTGACTGGAAACAATCTCAGAAAAAATTTCTGTCAACTTTTGTGCACAATTTGATAAGTTTCTCAGATGTCCCACAATCATGTGGCCAGCAAATGAAAAGTCTACTGTTTCTTCAGAAGCATATGGTTCTTCAATAGTGGGTTACTCAGGAATCTACAGAACCTCTCTGACCACCTTACTGTTACATTTCTGGATGTTTGCTCTAGTAATAGCGGTAGCTGAGATCATGACAGAGTCTTCCCATTGCTTCTCGAAAATGTGACACAAACTCTGGATGCGAAAAAACTTTACGTGATGTTTTTTTGACCTGAGATGTTGTAGCAGATTATCACAAACTTATCTACACACCCACTGTCAGGAGGTGATGAAGTCAGTGTGGAATAATGGCAGCTAGTGATTGCCATTATTCCTGATGAAGGTGGTCGCTTGTAAGTGACACTTTGAAAGGTTATGTAGACTGCATACTCTTTGTCGTGGGTTGCTGGTTTTTGTTTTGTGAATTCTGTGATTGATTCAGTGTAGAAGAAAAGAGTTAATAGGAGATTTGTGATTGTTTTGTGCATCTTGAACTGATCAACTGGTGACCACCCTCCACATGATTGTTGTGAAGTTTTTCTCTGCAATCTCATAGATATGTTTGCACTCCACAAAAGGGGTTAATCTGAACTGATAATCTCTGTGGATTTCTGAAATCTTTTTTCAAGTGTTCAGGGTATCCATTTCTTTGTGGTTCTATAATTTTCTTCTGCCTCTTAACTGCAACTTACGAGACTTAGAACTGCACCGAAAATTTACCTATTGCATAGAAAATTTCTACCAGAGAAACCTCTGGTGGAGGGAAGACATTAGAATCCTCTTTCATCAAATTTTCTAGCTCTCACACAGCCATACTGGTAAGGTGATGCTTTTGCATCTGGGAAGCTGTTGAATTTTAGAAACAAGTTCAATATATCTTGATTGGTATGCATATGCTAGGCAGTTGATGCAAGTTTTACTGGTGAAATGAAAAACTGGGTGCAGGATCAAACTATCGATTTGGTTACAAGGCAGCAGGAGATGTGACTGACTTGGTGCGCTTATGTAAAGAGTATGGCTTAGAAGCTTCAATAGTAAACCCAGTAATGGATACACAAGAAGTGACAAGCTCTGCAGATGTAGGTGATGATGGCAGCAGCCGAGAGAGAGGCCAAGTTTCAACAACTCGGGTCCGGAAAGCATTGGCTGCTGGAGACTTGAAGCGAGTAGCCGACCTTCTGGGCCGCAAGCACCGGATCATACTCAACCTCCATAATTCTGTCCGAAGTGAAAATGCTTTGACACTCTCCATCAGTAATGTGCTAAACCAACCACCATGCATGGGTGCATATAATTGCGTAGTAGGACCTCAAGAAAAATTTGATGGCAATGTTTCTGAGCTTTTATTAGCACAACTGAAGATTGATGCATCTCAAATTGAGGTTGTGCTGGAAGACAAAACTCTCGCAGAGAGAGTAGCCCGATTCAGCACTATTGCTGTTGAATTTGCAGTTTAGTTATATGCTGTTACGGTTTACACATATTATCCCTGGCACCCTCTGTAGTCTGTCTTGCAAACTGTTCTGTATCATGGGTTCATATGGGTTTGTTCTAGTTCTGCGTTACTGCATCACACAGACCCAACACAAGTGCACCGCAGGAGGGTCCCAAGTTCCAAGTAGAGACTGAGTCAAATATATACGTGTGGTCCCAAGTAATGAACACAAGGTTCCTGCTTTAGGAGCAGCATCATGAGCATTTAGGCACTTTAATGTCATCATGCTGAAGGTGATTGCCATATCTCTCAAAAGCACAGAATCTATCTTGATGAGCTTTTGCATTCATAAGAGTTAATGGAACTCATCTCTCATGGTACGAGTGCTGATTTGCTCCTACTCAAACAATCTCTTGCTAATAAGATGCATCCATTTGTTCCCCCCTAATCATCTCTGTTTTAGTTCTCGTTTACCAAACACTCCCATACCTGAACTATTTCCCAATTCATTAAAAAAAAATCAAGGAAACCACAAAACAAGTGAATTTTTTCTACATGATTGTGCCAATGTGGCTTGGGGTGATTATGGGACAATGGGTTCTCCATGCAGCTTGGGCGTATGAAAGGGCCAGAGGACCTTCTGGACACTTTCAGTAGTTTCCACTACACTTGAAAAGATGCAAGCACCTTCCATCTTAGGTTGTGAGCATTCATAGTGAGCTTCGTTCTGCACTTCCTCCTTCTAGACCCACCTCTCCTTTGGTGGGTTTAAACAATATTATATTACTTGGTGGTTGGGAATAAATATCCTATTAGAGCAGTTTTTTTTTCAGTGATTTATTTCCATTTCTCAACTTGAAAAAAGGCTTGGTTACTTGTATAAAGGGAAATGGAGTAGATTTTTCTTGATTTTTTGCCAAAAAATGGTTGACCTGGATTTCAATGCACCAAATAGCATCATGAAAGGGTTTCGAATTGCCACCCTAAACTAAGGCTTATGAGGGGCTATCACCAAATAACTCAACCTTAATTCGTCTTGCCTATTGACCAAGTCATATCCATCAAAGGGGCCTATTCACAAATAGCATGAAGCCACCATCACCACCTCCATTCTCCTACTTTCCTCCTAATCTTGCAAGCTTCCTTTTCCTCTTGTTTTGTTCTTCTTGCCATTGAAGTTCATGAATTTGCGATGGAGGATTTCTAGTTTCTATTGCTACCAACCCCCTACTCACCAAGCTTGTGAACTTCTAGAATAACATTGTGCAGTTGTAAGCTTGCAAAATGTAACTACAAGGGTGGTAATGATGAATTTCTATATGTTGTCTTTGTGCTTTGATGGGAGCATGGAAGGGTCCAAGAGTAATGAGCTTCAAACTTTAAACTTGGGAGCTCTAATATGTTTGGTTTTTTTTTTTAATTTAAAAGGCTTCAACTAACTTGTGCATTATGTTCTTTTTACATGTGGCAATTAGGAGTTTGCACTACAACTTTGACACGTCTTGCAAATTTGCACGGCCATCATTGATTTTATTGATTTGATCTCACCATCATTAATTTAGTTGAACGAACGTCAACACTACAAATTTTGTAACAAATAGGTAAGTTTCAAGACTTTTCTATCTTGTGTTTGTGTGCTTCATTTGTAAGTTGCCACATTATAAAACCAAGCAACCCATTTATCATACACCAATGTTGCATTGTTATAAATTTAGAGGTTTTGGGTTTAGGTCTTTTTGGTTTATTTTCACAATCTCACTCTTTCACAAATCATGATGGCTCTTGAGCTTTCACTATCCTACAAGTTGTAAAAAAAAAATTCAAGTAGGAACCTTACTATTTTCGACTTTCTTGTGTTGCTTGATCGAGATATAGCTTCCTGCTCTTGTTGTTTTGATGCATTGGTTGCATTTCCTAATTCCACTTTTAACAAGAAGTAGAAGCAACTAGTCAATAATCATATTGTCTACTAGAGTCATCTTGTAGTAAACTTCCCACCTCACCTAACCTAGTTTTTTAAAAATGCAATTACAATTTAGCATACAACTCCAATAATCGTGGATCACGAAATTGCCGCGTAAATGGGTTGTTGCACATTGTTAAGTGTAAAGTCTCTCATAAGGTGAAAGGAGAAGACAAGTTTGCTATTAATTGGGATTCATTTGGTAAGCATCCAAGTTGTATGAAAACATAAAAGGATTTGGGTTTTGTGAAAAAACAACGTGGTACTTACTACACAAAAAGTTGTAACACATGCAAAAAAACCATTTTGAGCTTGTTAGTTGAAGTCATCAAACTAAAGTTGCAAGCGAGATTGTAAGAAAGAAAACCACTTGGAAAGTATTGTAATTTGCAATTGTTTTACATTTGTTATAACAAGGTCATCCCATGTTAGAGTATGAATATAGGAAGTCACAACTTGAGTTTTTGGTAATTCCAAAAAACAACAAAAAACATTGGATTAATAAAAACAAGTCAACACATGGTTAAGTTTATGCACCATGAAGTAATGAGGACAATCAAAATAACAATGGTGGTTGCATGTTTATATGTGTCCTTTAGTTGCAACAAATTTTTTACACCACATTCAGTCATGGTTGTATGGCCATTATGTTGTGAAAAAATGGGTAATGATTTTAATTTTGATATCCTTGGACCATGTTTGGAAAAATCTAGAAGTGACAATCTAGCTAGGGTATCATGGAGGCATTGACAATTAAAGGGGATATACTAAAAATTAATGTTGCAAAAAAACTCAACTTTGGGGTTGATGGTGTTAATGTGTTTCAATGATCAAATCATGGTGTCATTAAACAAATTTGTGATAATTATCGTCCATATTACATGGGGGTCCATTGTAAGGAACATCACATGAAATTAATGGTGTAATTAGTTTTGCCATTGATTAAGCACATTGAGAGTTTGTTGCATACCTACTTTGCACATTCCCCTAAGTAACATTTGAAGTTCATAAAACTTGTTGAAATCAAAGAAACAAAGGGAAATAAGATTTTCCATAACATTAATACTAGATGGATTTCAATGTTGAACCTTGCCAAAAAAAAATTTAGCAAAATACAAAACTTTGTTGCTAAAAATGGCTATGGATAATCTTGTAAATCACCAAGCAAAGTTCAATTATGAGCACATGTGTGACCTCCAAATTTTGCTTTGCTTTGCATACATTTTGCCTTCATTAGAAAGTCTAGATGTTTTCATTAAGCTTGTCCAAATGCAAGACACATTTGTTTATGATTTGGTGCTTAATGTCAAAGTTTGTCAAGGTGATGTTTATAGCAAGTATGTTGATTAGACCTTAAAGTTTATTACATAAAAGTTTTTAAGCTTTCATGTTTTTGCTTCAGTGTAAACATGAGAATATCCAAATGTGATGTGGTGGGTGCTAGATGTTAATACTAAAGTTTGCCACTTGGCCTTTGTGCTTTATGGTTAACATGTTTAGATTGTGCACATAGATTTAGACACAATGATGGCTTCCTTTGTGATAAAAGACATATTTTGTATTATCCAATCTTTAGTGAAAACATATTCCATAGGTATTGCCATCCCCTTATATGTGATTTTTTTGGTCCACATCCATGTGTTTATGATTTTAATGAAGGTCTCACATATTTGTGCTTTGGTAAGGGCTACAAAAAAACTTATGAATTAAACGTTAGGTTTCTAGCTCATGCCATCATGAATGCCCTTGGGATTGTATATCCCTAATCTTGGCTGCCAAATTGTGAAATTTCATTTGCAAAACAATTCACATCATGTTTTGGCTATGGCAAGATCCAAAATTTTACATCAAATGGAGGTTCAAGTGCTTAATTTCCTTGATGCAAGTGACTTCAAATGCCAATAATGTATGTTTAAACTAACAATGAATTCAAATGTAATGACATGCATGCCCCCCCACCCCCCCCCCTCTTTCACATTCATCTTTTAACCAAGATGTGGCACCTTGTGACAACCTTTCACATTTTGGTTCCCAATTTCCTGAAGTATATGAACATGGTTAAATTAGTTTTGGTGCAAGTAGTTGGTAGTGTGGTGGACAAAAGATGTTTCTCAACTTTAGCCTTTATGAAATTCAAGCTTCAAAAATAAACTAATCACCCATTTGCCCCTCGTTGGGCACAATATGTTTGCACGATGCTTTTATATGGTACAAAATTTCCTTGATGAAAAATGCGTTGAGTGGTGGAAATGTGTTCATCACTATTATTGGCATGATGGTTAAGGTCAATGTTTAGAATAGGTTATTTAAGGAACCATGAAGGTTCTTCAAAAAGTGAAACAACTTTTCTACATTTGTGGTTGTGTGGCTATTGGCATGTGCATTGTCATTTCCACATTGGCAAAAGCTTGTTGGTTTGCTATGGTCTATGGTGAATTTGAATGCTTGAATGTTGAAATAGTTTTTTTTGTTTCCATGATTCTAGCATGTTTTACATATTCTTACCCTTCTTCACAATATTTCATTTACATTTTGTAACAATATTGAAATTTGAAATACATTATAGGTTAACCTATTTAATGTTGTAAGCTAGTTGAGCTAAAAAGGTCAATTTTAAGGGGTTCAACTCCTCCTAAACTATTTAAGTATACATAAGGTTGTGAATGTTCATGCTTTATAATTTGTGTGTTTAGTTTCACAAGTTTCACACAAGTTTGTATGAATGCTTTGAATTTTGCATATTTTGTATTCTAAATGTTTGCATTTTACAATGTGCATTCCTTTCCCCATTATATGTCACATGTAGGTGCTAGATTTAAATAAGAATAATCTACCCTTCGCTTAATAATACACATGTGAAATTATAGAATTGCCAAAAAAATTACTTGTGTAATCCTATAATAACTAAATGTTTTCACCTATAAAACTAGAATAGGGACCACATATTTCAACCCACCAATTTAACTAGCAACCAAAATTATAAAAATATGTGTTAATGGGTCTAATCAAAGACTCTTACAACCTTTGGCTATTAGCCATTTAATCGCCACAATTAGTACACAAATGGCCACTAAGGCTAATTCCCAAAATTTTAAAAAAAGACATTATATCATAGTATTAAAGCATGTTACGTGAAGATATGAACTTCATTTATTTTCCTACCAAGTCACTATAATTGGCCTTACCATTATTCATCCATTTCTAATGGTTACAACTTTAAATAATTGTTATTAAAGAGTGATTTGACTCATTTGCCTTATTGTTTCACATCTTTCTATTAAAAGACTTGATGTTCTCCTAAGAAAATTACTACTCCGAGCTTCTCCTTTGATTGAAGATTTGCGAACAATATGAGAAGCTTGTTGTCGTGACTTTCTTCTTCCCAACCAATTGTCCAATTTTGGTTTTAAGGAACACCTTCTTTGTTTCATTTTTGGTGGAGATTTAAGAGCTCCACATTCTGACATTGCTCGTTTTCTAGGTGTTTTTTTCTTCATCTCAATATCAAAAATCTCTCTTGCACTTGGTTGCCCAATGCCTCGATCCTTTTCAGTTGTGAGTATAATCCTACATGCATATGATACCTTTATATTAGTGGTGCATGTTATTGTTGGTAAAACATCTCATGTAACCTATTAAGATACTTGATTACTTTGTAAACATCCAAAAGAAATGATGCATCATAGTTTGTGATTAAAACCCATGATGTGTTTATGTATAAAATTTAAAAAATTGTAATTCCAATTTTTTTTCCTTGTATGTCAATTTTAACAATGTGAAAATGTGAAGCAAGTTGATCCATACTGGGTATTCCAACGCTTGATTGGAGGATGGGGTTTTATGATGTTGCCTAGAACGCGTATGGCTTTCCCTTCTATAAACTCTCGATCCACCAGTCTCACCACCTCTCGATGAAGATATGGGGTCTCAACCAACCTTTGTTCTTCTGCTATTAGTAATTTTTGTTCAACATCATCATCTCCTTCCTCCCCTGGGCACCCTTTCATGACTACTTTTAATATTGGAAATATTCTTTCAAATTATAACAAACATACATGTTCCATGTTTATGCTTTCAAGAATATTTCCTTGGACAAGCTTTTTCATTTTAGAAATTGTCTTGGATCTACATTTTGCATGTTGATTTATTGTGTTTGAAAACATGTATAACCAAACAAAAACAATTATAAAATTATGTTCTTATGTGGAATAACTTTGAGATATGTGATAGGTACAAGAACAACTTATGGGTATAGGTTCTTCCACAATAGAGCTTTTGTGAATCAATAAAGTTTTGGCATTTAATGGTAAGATCAAAGTTGTGAATGATGGAAATTTGAAGAATAATTATTCAAAAAAAGAAAGTTAATTGATGTATAATGAAAACCAAAAAATGTATAGAAGAGATTTTGAATTGAAAGCCAAAGCTCGCATATTAAGATGTTGAAGAGGTGGGAGTTGGAGAGAAAGATGGAGACAAGGTTGAAGATCAAACATGAAAAGTTAAGAATTGCATCATGATCATCTTATGATGTTTTGTAAACAATTGTTAAATGTTCTTTTTTCATGTAATTGATTTTTTTTCATGATGGATGGGTTGTTTGACATAAGTGTTGATTTTAAAAATTTAATTGGTGGGCTTCATTGATTCAATAAGATATGCATATTATGTAACACATGTTAATGTTAGGGAGTCAACAAGGTTTGATTGATTCAAGCTTTTAATGAAACTATGGCTGAGTTTGACCATAATAATTAATTACATAATACAATGATATCAATTTTCATTAATATGTTTGACAAAACAAGAAAAAAATTCAATGTTTATTGATCATTATTTGATAATGATGGATGTCATTTTCAATATTAATTCCAATTTCATCACAAATAACAATGTCATTTTTATAAAAAAAACATTTATTGATGATCATTTTACATCATTTTATAATGTTATTAACATTAATTGAATCCTGGGATGTAACATTAGAACAATGTTATTTTTTTCATTTTTACAAATACAAAGTTCAATGGGTAGTGAATTTTTAACAAATGGAATATTCAGCCTTTACTTATTTTCATTTATGAAACTTATTGATCTAATAGTGAATAGTAATAATTTTTTAGATGTTGCATCATTGGCTAGCATCCCAAGGGGAATTTAATATTGAATGGCAATAGCTTTTTAAAACACGTCTAAATAGCTTTAAAATTATTACCAAACCAAAAACATAGTTCAAATGTATTGAATTGTTCTTCTTGAATTTAATTTTTTTTAGAAAAATAAAATGTCATGATAGTTTTATTTTATTTTTTGCATTTTGGCAAAATTTCATTCAAAAGCATGTCGGTGATTAGAGTGGGCCTTTATGTTATTAACCCAAATATGTGAAAGTTGATGATTTGAAAGAGCAAATAGGATGACCAATGGGAAATTCTCCATGTGATGCAAAAGGCCAAGTAGAAGGCCTAATATGATTTTTTTTTGGTGGGTAATTTTATAAATATTAATTCATTTTCAATGAAAAAAATCGCTTTAATTTTAATAACATTTGTTTTTTGTTGATCTAAAAATTATGAAGTGATAAATATTGACAATTTTCCAACAATACCAAAAGTGCAAAATTTCAACAAGAGTTTCTAAATATGTTAAGTCCACTAATATGTTTCAAAATTATTTCACATTTTGAATTGGGTTCAATACTTTAGAATTTTGGCAAATTATTTTTTGTATTTTATTTATTTATTGTTTGGCCTTCTTAGGAATTTATTAATGTCAAACATGAGTCATATGTATGATATGCACTTTTTTTTTTTTCCTTTTTTTTTGTGGTTAATATTGTGCCAAAATGTATATATTTATATGTGTTTGGGCTTTATGTTGTTACACATTACCAATGATGATTAATTGATCAATTGACGAAAAAAGAAATTGATTTTCTGAAATTAAAGTCCCATTTGAATGAAAACATTAAATAGCATTGCATGCAACTTGAATTGAAATGAATTTAAATTCAATCAAATTGAACATATGGTTTTCAATAATTCATCATTATTTATATCAATATCAAATTAATATAAATACCATCAACATGAAAAGGCAAATATTAATTTATTTTTTTATATCCATGTTGGTGGGTAAGGAAAAGGAGTGAGATAATTATTAGAAAAGTTAGTTTAAAAAAAAAGGAAATATTTTTAAAAATAAATAAAATGAGATAATTAAGCTTGGAAATGTCCTTAGAATTGTTTCTCAAATTGGTTTTCGTAATTAGAATTTAATTTTCTGTGGAATAATGTATTAGTAATTAATTATTGCACTGTCTGGAATATGAAAGTTATTCATCCTTGTGGATGAGATCGGGCTTGTAATTTATTCATCGACTTGTTTGTGGGTCCCAAATCATAAATAATTAGGGTTTGGCTCTCTTGCGTGCTTGCTTGCATATCTCGCTCCGCTTTACTAGGGTTTGGTGTTTTTCGAGATCTCGAGAGAGCGCGTGATCCAGCGATCCAGACAGACGACGCAGGCACCGAAGAGACGCAGAGGGAGAGGGAACCGAGATACAGGAAGGGTGGTTGAAGAAGGTGCGATAATTTATTTTTTAAATTGGCGTCGGTGGGGTGGGGGTTGGGGCGGGGGGGGGAGGGTTGTTAAGGGAGTGCAGAAGATGGTCGCAGAATGTGTTATGGCTTTTTGTGCTGTTCGTGATGATGTGGTTTTGTCGCAACGAGGAGATGGAGTTTTGCGGTTTGCAGCAGCAGCAGAAGAAGAAGGGGAAGCGGAAGAAAACGGAACGGGTGGAAGGCAAGAGGAGGAGACGAGCTTAGAAAAGAAGGAAGAGACCGAACGTATGAGAAGCTTGGTAGATAAGGATAGGAATAGGAAGTCGGAGAAGGAACCGGGAGAAATCTCGGATGATAGCGGAAGAAGGATTTTGATGGAGGTTGAGGAGGAGGAGGAGGAGGAGGATATTGGTAGCGAAGAACAAATGGAAAGTATTGTAGTAAAGAAGCGGAAGTATTCTGCTGTGGTGGTGAAGCATGGCGAGAAGCACGCGCGTTCTGACGTCGTTGATGATGTTTTGGATGGATCAGAAGATTTAGCCTCTGTGCCTGCTGACGGGGTGGGGGGGCTAAGGGAAAGAGGGGAGGCTGCTGAACTTGCTCCTGAGGACATGGAGACAGTTAGTCCTGAGGGTCACAAGAACTCGAGATCTAAAAGAAGCTCCCGGAAAAGCTCACGACGACAGCGAAACCAAGAGGACAGTAGTGAGAGGCATGAGAGGAGGAGCGGCTGCTCCAAGTCCAGAGATCGGGGCCAGCGCTCGCGGTCCAGAGAACAGGGCAACCGATCGAGGTCAAGAGAGAGCATGGTAGTGGACGGCAGCACTATGACCGATAGCCTAAACAGGAAGAGACGTTCCCGTTCTAGGGAAAGCCTGCTCGAGAGAAAAGGAGAGGACAAGAGCGTGGATGTGAAGAAGCATCGCTCCAAGGCAAAGGATAGTGCAAGGGAACAAACCCTAATGGAGGAGATAAAATTGGAGCGGCACAGGCAGTCAAGAGAAAGCATGCACGATCGAAAAGACAATGGCCAGGAAGGTAGCAGGGACTCCAGTGAAAGGAATCGAGAAAAAAGCCATAGAGATGGTCGAGCTCATGGCAAGGTAAGGGGCATGGAGGAGAGGCGAAGGTCTAGATCCAAGGAGAGCCTGCTCAACCCTAAAGTTGAGGATTGCATCAGAAGCAAATGGGAATCTCCATCCAAAGAAAATGTGCAAGACAAGGTCAGAGAAAACATTAGAAAATCGGCTGACTGTCGTGATTCGAAGAGATACAGCAGCCGATCTAATGATGCACCTGCCCAGGGTACGCAGAACCATCAACAGGAGCAAGAATTCAGCAGGCATGAAGGGTGGGCTGATAAGTCACATGTGAGGAATCATAAGGAAACTTGTGAGTGGATGCGTGCTGACAGTCTTGATAAGAGGCAGCGGTCACACTCCAGAGACAGTGTCCGGGAGTGGGAGCCTAGAGATGTGAGCAAGCAAAGGGGTGCTGACAGTCTTGATAAGAGGCAGCGGTTGCACTCCAGAGATGGTGTCTGGGAGTGGGAGCATAGGGATGGGAGCAGGCAAAGGGGACGTCCATATGAAGTTTATGAAAGAAGCAGCAGTAGGTATGGTGGGCACGGGAATGAGAGCTCCAACAGGGGTCATAACCATGATCGTCATGGTTGCAATGGAAGCCATCAAGGTGGAGTTCAAGATAGGTCATCTAGGGCCAACAAGTATTTGAACAGAGACAAGCATGTGGAGAAAGATAAAAGCCATGGGCATGATGAGAAATGTGTCCCCAGAGATGAGACAAAGCGAAAAATAGAAGAAGATGCAAGGTTTATTTCTGCTCAATTTAAGTATTTGTGCAACATTCCTATGCTCTGCTCTTTCTGTGGTTCTTCATAGGCGGGCACTTCATCTTCTCAGTGCCCTAACTTTTAGGTGGGAGTGATTGTTGTTGCACAGGGAGGAGGAGAATGAAGAAGAGTACAAAGAGCGAATTGAATTACAGCTGGCAGCACAAGAAGAAGATGATGTGGAGAGGATAAAGGAAGAGAGCAGGCGCAGGAGACAAGCAATTCTAGAGAAGTATAAGCAACTGCAGCAGCAGAAATCAAATGCGGAACAACTTAGTGATATCTTCACAGGTATTGCTTGGCTTGCCATTGGATGTTGGGTAGACAAGAATGAAGCACTCTTCTGTCCTGATTACAGTACTTGTATGTGGCTTGTTGTTGATCTGGGCGTTCCCAGGGTTGAATGCAGATGAATCAAGCAAGCAACCAGAAGAACAAGGGCAACTTGTTGCTGCTGTAGGTGAAACAAATCTTGTGAAGCAGACAAATGATGATGCAGTGAGTTTGGACAAAGTGTACTGCCGAAATGGAGATACATCAGTGCAAGCTATGCCAGAAATCAGATTGGATGAAGGGTCGTCCCCCAAGGTGATCTTCTATTTTAGCTAGCAAAATGCTATGTTGGTTCCTATCCATTCCTGCATCAAACAAGAGGCTCAATAGTCTGTGTTTTCCAGTGCCTTCACTTATTCATCAGTTGGGGTATTCAATGTTCTCATTACAAGAAATTTCTTTTGTATCCATGAAGCTGCAAAATTGAGTTGTTGGAGATTGATGCGGTGTATTGTGTTTGCATGTACATAGAATGTTGCTCGGCCATATCCATTTTCTGGTGAGGCAGCTGCTCCTTGTCACTAAGTCATAGCTGTCACCAGTGCCCTTCTGATCTGTTGCAATGCTGAACATGTGTTGAACCCAGAGCGAGCGGTCAGCTGACATGTTCTGTGATGACATCTTTGGTGAGTCGCCAGCAGGGGGGCGCAAAACAGTATGTGGTTTCCTCTATCTACCCCTGTATTGTGCCTGCCCTATTCTGTACACATTTCATCCAGCCACCCTTCATCTGATGGAATGCGTTTATAATTAACCTTGTGGTGATTGTATCAAGTAATTTGTGTCCTCATGCGCAGTTGTTGGATGGCAGGGAAAAGGTGATGGCATGGTTATTGATACTAGTGGTCTCACTGACAATTGGGATGATGCTGAAGGACGTTATTGTAAGTGCTGATTCACTGTCAAAGTATTTTTGAGAGAGTGATGGATGTCATGTTGATACCCCTCACAGTTAAATCATCGTCTGACAACTCAAAGCAATGTGGCAGTTGTTTGCATAGAAATCAATGAAACTCACTGGCTGCCTTGTTATGTTGTTTCTGCCTGGTGGGCATAGTGCATGCTTCCTGAAGGTTGAGTTCTTTTGCAGCTTTTCGCATTGGTGAGATACTGGATGGTCGCTATGAGATCTTGTCTTCGCATGGCAGTGGTGTGTTCTCAACAGTTGTCCGGGCTCGTGATATGAAAGCTGGTAGAGGTGACCCTGAGGTGGTTGCCATAAAAATAATCCGCAACAATGAGACCATGTGAGTCCAGTGCGGACACATTCTTTGATGATTGTGGTGTTTGTTTTGCTTATTCAGTAGGTGCTGAATTGAACTGTGCTGGCTGTGCAGGTATAGAACAGGTCAACAAGAGTCGGTGATACTTAGGAAGTTATCAGGAGCTGATCCAAATAATAGGCGACATTGTGTGCAACTCTTCTCTACTTTTGAGTATCGGAATCACTTGTGTTTGGTCTTTGAATCCCTTCACATGAACCTTCGTGAAATCCTGAAAACGTTCGGTCGCAACATTGGCATTAGATTAACTGCAGTGCAAGCTTATGCCAAACAACTCTTCATTGCACTGAAACATTTGCGGAATTGTCGGGTTTTGCATTGTGACATTAAGCCTGATAATATGCTGGTATGTGCTCCAGTTTATCTGCAGTTGATGGTAACAAGATTTAAGGATGTAAATGTATCCTTGGGACTTGAGTCCTATTGGGTTTGCTGTCAATAGTTCTCACTTCACATACTTCTTACATCTGACCTAATAACTGGTCTATGTTTAGAATCTAGAAAAGCAAGGTCTTTAATAGCATTGGCAAACAAGATCTGAAGTCAAGCTTTTTGAGTTTGAGAGCTCAAGTAGTATTCTTTGTTCATGCAGGTTAATGATGCAAAGAATGTGCTGAAACTTTGTGACTTTGGTTCTGCAATGTTTGTGGGAGAAAATGAGATAACACCATACCTTGTTAGTCGATTTTATCGTGCTCCTGAAATCAGTAAGCACCTTATTCAGATACCTTGTACCAGCTTCTGTGAGTATTTGGGGCATGTTGAGTTGCCTCAACATGGTTGTGTCCTTTTTTCTTTGCTGCTTCATCAATGAGTGTTCTGTGTGTTAAAGGTTTGTGCAGTGCTCACTAGACAATGACTGCAGTTTCTACTTTTCCTGGGTGCAGTTCTTGGTCTACCATATGACCATGCGCTGGACATGTGGTCAGTAGGTTGCTGTTTGTACGAGCTGTACTCAGGCAAGATGCTTTTCCCTGGGCACACTAATAATGATATGCTGAGGCTTCACATGGAGTTGAAGGGGCCCTTCTCAAAGAAAATGCTCAAAAAGGTAGAAAGTCAATCATGCACTTTTGTTTATGTTGCCTTTTGTTCTATGGACAAAAGGTTGAGCACACTATTATGTTGTCTGCTGAACATTCTGTGCCTCGCAGTTGACAGGTGGAGTTTAAGCTTTCAAACTGACAGACTCACACAGCTTAGGTGATGGGATAAGAAGCTTGCTCATAATTATTGGTGAGCTGTGCAGCTTGGCTCATAGAGCACATGGGCTAGGTGTCTAGATTCCCCTTTTTCGGATAGTAGACCTCTACAAACTAACAACCAACACAAGGTTTCTTAGTCACTCATGTGCACAACTGGAACGTGTTAACCAGGTATGGCCAGGTAGACTAGATCAATGCCACTGCAGCAGTGGAAGTTCCTGGCTGCCTTCTTCATGTGCACCTGCAATATGGAACGGACATGCACCTGGCAGCTTACTGTTGTCTTTAGCCAGCATCAAAGAGAGATGAGGAGGTGAATAAGTACATGAAAAGATCAATGGGCATCGTGTTCTGAGAGTAGCAGTTCTAGTATCTCTCCTGGGAGTGTTGAACGTGCTTGTCTGAGCTGGATTGTTTCCCACTAATCAACCAAGACATTTGCTATATGGATATGTGCAGGCAGCCTTTGTAGATGAGCATTTTGACCAGGACTACAATTTTTGTGCAGTTGAAGAGGACCCAGTCACTAAGAAGGTAATTGAACTGACTGATCAATTGCAAGTTGACAAACAGATATGTAGCTTGCATTCAAGCTTAAGCTCAGTTGGTGCTTGTATATTGGTTGGAGGTTGATTTTTGAGATGGTGCTGCAGATAGTAAAGAGGATTATGGTGAACATAAAACCAAAGGATATGGGGTTGCTTTTCACTAGCTCTCGAACATGTGATGAAGACCCCAAAACAGTGGCACAGTTCAAGGATCTGTTGGAGAAGATGTTTATTTTGGATCCGGACAAGCGCATGACAGTGTCACAGGCATTAAACCATCCATTCATCTCCGGCAAGTGAAGTAGTCATGCCAATTTCTGGCATATGCATTGTTGTCTGTCTAGGAATCCATTGTGTGGTGCATACATAGTGATAAGTACTTGTAATCTGTAGACTGCATGGCTTTGATTGGACAAAACAATCAAGATCTTTTCTTTTGGGCTTTCACCATTCTCACCTATTGATGAACACTCTTGCTGTCGTGGCTCTGCTTGTCTTTGGAGTGTCCCAAAGCATCAGTGGCGCCTGGCGAGGGTGGGCTTCTGCTGGTCTTACAGGGCAATACTACCAGACCTTTAACTTGGTCCTATTGTAAGACAACACGCCCAAGGCGTTTTCCTGTCCATTGTTCCTGGTATCAAAGATCAGTGTTTGTTACACCTCACTTGTGCTTGGTGTGCATAGTATGTTAATTGATGGGAAAATTGCAGTGTCATCCTGTCTGGTTCACAACAAGAATTAGGGTTACATAGTTGCTATCCTCCCAAACGTTGTTGTCTTGAACATCATTGCCTGCCTTAAAACTGAGAGCTCTCACAACAAAGATGCTTCGCATATTTCTTTGTGTTGGGTTCTGTATGCTTATGTTGATCTCAGTTAAGTCTAGGTTAATTAGATGATTGCTTGTCTGATGATTAGTGATGAGGGAGAGTTGAGTCTTCATAGAATAAGTTGGTGGGATGTCTGTGGGTTACTCAAGAATGTAGAGTCTAATTTCTGTTCTTTCTTCAGGGATGCTTTCAGGTCTTATGAAGGCGGTTAGCACTTTCAGTGCTTTAAGTGCTAGGTAACAGCTACAAGAAGGTACACTAGTCTTCCTGCGATGAGGGTGTCAACACACATCACTGTAGTGTGCTCATTTTGACCCATCACTGCCATTCCTGGTTACATTAAAAGCTACCAGTGATGGCTCACTTAACAGAGGATAGGGGAGCAGAATCTTTAGTCTTTTTGCATATGTTTCTCTTGGACTAGCTCCTTTTTACCACCTAACCTTGAGGGGTCAGTTGAGATTGTTCTGGTAGTTTGGGGCATATGGTTTTGTGAGGTTCTTTGCCTGCTAGACGTCAAGGGATTATGTTGTCATTTTCTTTTTTTGTCAAACTGACTGTTAATGCACCTTAGGTGGTGGCTGCATCTCATTGGCCTTTCTGAGTAGTGGCATCCTCCCTCGATGGCAAGGATCAGGTTGGATCACCATCTTCATTGTTATTAGTTGTACATCTAGTGCTGAATTCTGGCAGGATCTATTTTGGCACATGATTGTAAGTTGGTGAAGATTGAGTGTAGTTGAAAGTTCAGGATATTGGACTGAATACCTGGAATCTGGGCTGCTGATATTTGGTGGGAATATCTGCAGGTTCTATGGAGTCAGGCATGCCATGTTGATATGATCATGATGGACTTGGAGCTGGAAGACAAGTACTATTTGTTCTTTGCAGATTTCAGTGGATCATATAAGAGGTACGTGCATCTTTTGTCTAATGAGGCCCTGTGTTTTGTGTCTGATGGCTTCACCTAGAACCAAACATGAAGAGGTATATATTGCTAGGAAGTGCAGGGGAGAGTGATGACCCCTCTTTCCTCTTTTATGAGTTGCAAAAGCCTGTTTCAAACTGATGGCACACATGTTCTGGAGGTATATGAGATGGGCATAACACAGTACTTGAATGTCCTGTTTTGTGTGCTTTGCACAACCTTTCCAGACACATTCAGAGGTGACTTGCCATTCATCAAAACTAGGTTCTGTTTTTTCTTCTGTCACGGTCTCCACTTCCACAGATGGAGTTGTGATCTTAGTACAAATTTGTTGGAGATTCTACACTAGTTGAACCAAAGGACTCACAAATAACATATAGGAGACTCTTTGAAGGTTACACAGCTCAATTTTCTCATCATCTTTGAACATGTCTTGTTGATGGAAGGATTTTGATGCATGTTTCAAGTTTTTGGCATAAGCATCATGTTTGACTTGCCAATTCTGGACATACCCAAAGAAGTGCCATCTTCTGTTTCACCTTTCTTGGACAATCTAATTAGTTGATTTTATCAAGTAGAGGTAAGGTTATAGTTGTAGTGGTGGACAAAAGGACTCTAGAAGCTTGTGAAGCAGATGGTTGTTTATCTTTTCTTGCTCAGTGAAAGTATTTGATACTGCAACATAACTATGTGTCGACTTGAGTCTGGAAATAGAAGTGCATTACCCCAATGGCAGCTCCAAATGTTGCTTCCAGGTTTATTGAATGGAGTTGTTGATGGGGCAATGAGAGCTCTTGATGGAATTCTCCAGCTAGTTTGGGCCATCTGTCAAAAGGTGTCATAATCTTAAAATTTTCAATAAGTCCTGGCAAACACAGCAGGAGGACTTGCATTATACACTAATGGTCCATGATTACTAAAGTAAAAAAATGGAAATGATACAATCCGTCATATTTTCCTGTGAGAGAACTGGGTAAATTCTGTAGTGTCAACATGGATGCTAACCTTGACTCTATTAGGTGATCATCTATAACAGTGAGCAGTGGCAATTCCCCTGTAATGCTAATGGGGCAGTGGTGTATTAGCTAATTTGGCTATGATGTAGGGGGCCAACAGTCTGAAGCCAATTGTGAAGTGGCAAGGCATGGTGGTGCATGAGTGTACTTTGCTTGTATGGTTAGATTGATGCTCACCACTAGAGATTTGTGAGATTTTAGCATCCCTTTAGATGCTAACCATTTGACTTAAGCCATGGTGGGGTCTGGATGATTCAATCACTGGAAGACCCAGGAATAAGGAAGCCAATTAAAGGAATTCTGGGGTTCCATGCTGTGTATGTTGCAGCTTCAAGATATTGGCTACATCTGCACCAAGACAAAACATATTTGTTCTTTCCATTTTGTTAGTTTCATCCTATTCTTGATAATTGTAATCAGATTGCTTGCTCATTGGAGTCAATTTCCAGCCTTGATTGTAGATGATGAACTGATTTTTTAAGTCTTGGATTTTGATGCTACAGTGAATTCCTCCATCTGTATTTTCACATGGAGTCCAACCATGCACCAGATATGGAGGCAGTCTATTACCAGGTTGTTTTCTCACATGCAAGTTTTGCTAGTTATAGTGACATGTTTCCTTTTCTGACATCTATCTGTTGGGTCATGCTGGTAACCCGTCCCCCAGTGGAAGTGGATTATGAGCCATAAGCTCATAGAAGCTCTGAAGAAAAAAGCTGGAAATTGCTGAGCTGTAAGTGAGAGTGCGGTAAGGAATGTGGCAGCTGCTGCTTCATGCTTCCAGAGATTCTTAGCAGCAGCACACCATCACTGTCTGCAAAGTATGGTTTAACTCAGGTTGTATTTAATGGATTATAGAAGCCTTATTTCTGGAAACTGTGTGAAATAAACTCTATCAGAGTTTGTCAGGGAAATCAGGTGGCCACGGTATTCTAGGATGTGTGCAAATGGATTTCCTTCACCCAGGTAATCTGTCTGTTTGTTTATACCAGCAGGTGTGTTATCAAAGTCATGGTCTGCATGTTGACATATCCTTGGCATCTTCTCTTCCATCAAGCTGGGTCCCTTTTTGAGTCATCTAAGGCAGGATTTGTTCTTCTTCCACTTTGTCCCTTCTTATATTGTAATTTATAACCTGTTGCCATGATCCATTTTCTTCTTCAAGGTTCACAGTGCTGGGAGACACCCTGGGTGGCTTTTTTTCTGTCATCTGCTTTCTCTTGCATAAATAGTAGATCCTGGCCCTCCAACACCACAAAGCATCTTCTCTTCAAATTTTCTCCTACTTCTGGAATTGACTCTGGCACAGTTGGTCTGCTACATCTTTGTTTTAACTTTGTTCTGGCTTCCTTTATCATGAGTATGGAGATTTCTTGATTCTCATGAGAATTATTGGTTTTTGCTACATTGATGGTTATAATTTGGGAACATCACATGGATTAGAAGGTCACCTTGCATTAATATTTGCAATTGTGGTTTTGTGACATCGATCTGGGATAATGTTATGAACTACAGTTGTTTGAGATTTTCAATACATTACACAATGTGATAATGTACGATGAATTTACGGCAATGCTGGCATGATTTGAGGTAGAAAGGTACATGCTTTTAAAATGTAGCATTAGCATTCTTCAAAATGTACAGAAGAATGGTAGAGGTTTGTGATTAAGGACTTCAAGAATTTGTTAGCTCTTTTGCTAGTTGTGAGTTGAATACATGGGACACATTGCTGTGGAAGGGTGAATGGAAAAATTTGTTTGGTAACCCTGAAAGTGGTGGACTTGGATATTGGCTTCAATGGATGGTTTGTGTTGTGATATTGACTTGTGATTTTATTGAAGTTTAAAAAGGATTTGAAGATTTAGAATAGTCCTGATATGGATGTGTGACTGTGGTGTTTGTATAGGAAATGTGTTTTTTTGAAAGCTTGTGTCAACCTAAAACAAGATCTTGAAATATTAGTGAGAATTCTTCACCCTCTTTTGCTGAGTGTGGGCAATGTTGCATGTGGCCTTTTGACATTTGCCTAACCTTCTAAAGGGAGAATGATATGATGAGTTTTGAGTTGTTTTGTTGGAGGTAATCTTCAAGTGATTTTTTATTCAAATTGGATATGCATCACAAACTTTGGGTCAGGCCTATTGTGATGTATTTACTTTTGGAGAGGTGGTAGGTGACACATGCACTGCCTAATATGTATTTTATGTAATAGTGCAACTATTAAGTTCCACGATGTTTTTCCGCTAAATGCAATTTGTCTTCTTGGTTGGAATCTAATGACATGGAAGAACATGGATGACATGATAGCATTTCCCCAAATGACTAAAGACTCGTATGAGACACTTAATTGGATTCACATGCATGTCCAAATGACCGTTTGACAACTTTTGTCCCATAGCAAGAGACTCAAGTATTCTTCTAAGGGAAGCATGCACTTTTAGAGAAGATATCTATCTGCTTCATGATGTGTTCCAATGGAAATTGTGTAGATTTGTCACCTAAAGGACAATCTAGATTTCAATTAAACAATTGTATCCATTCAGATGTCTCTTTCATTTGAAAAAAGTCGCAAGTGAAAATCTCTTTAAACATTTTATCCTTCAGTGAAACTACTTTTCCTCTTAGTGCCATGGGATAATTGTCTTGTTGTAATAATGTACAAAGTTTGTATTCAACAAAATCTTATGAATTCCTTTATAAGCTCATGATGCCAGGGCATTTGGTGATGACGGTGCAATATGTGTTCATGCCAGAGTGAGGCTCAAAAAATAACAGGGCTGGCTCAATCTTGACAATGCAGGTGTTGCATTGGGGACCACAATGTCATTAGTTTGGGTTGGTTGCCATTGTAGGTGTGCTTAGGCTACTGCACTGGAAATGCTTTTATCTATGATACCTAGATATTGTGATGCAAGGGTACGAGGATTTACAGGACACATTACCAAGATGGAACCTTGGTAAATCTAGTTCTCGTTCATCTGTGATTGAGTCATAATGGGTTTCCAATCAATACTGCACTGGTAGGTGTTGGGTCATATAATCCCCACTGTAAGCCAATGGTGTGAGATGTTTCATATTTTCTGCAGCTGCCTCTCTTTGTGTCAGACAGGCGTTCACCATTTGAACAGCAAGTTAATTGGGCATTACCCAATGTGGGCCTGATCATCTGGATGTGTGTCACAATGAGAGGTTGCTTTGGAAAATCAACAATCTGATGCTGAGACCAGTGCCCAAAGTTGTGGCCAAGGGTCTCCTAATGGCTCTTCCCACTGTTGAGGAGGGCAGCATTTTGAGCAGAAGTTGAGGGGAAAGCATTAACCTGGCTTTCAGACAGGGTGTGGATCACAACTTGGAACAATTACTTGACCTAGATAGCAAACTTGTGTGTTTTTGTTGGAGTCTCCATCAGTAAAAAGTGAAGCCAAGTGACCAGTTCTCAGAAAAACCACAAAACTCAAGGAAACATAAATCCTGGACTTGCTTTTTCTGCTGATAACTGGTTGCAATAGTCAATCTGATAGAAATTTGTCACACTGGGAAATTGGCCATAAGAAATTTTCCTACATTTTCTGGAGATTTTCAATAATAGATTGGCAAAATAACCTTTAAGCATTCGGCTAATTGGATATTAAAATGGGTGTTGCCATAATGCATTCTCATGATCAAATAAGAGCTGACCCATTCACACCCAATATGTGGGCCTCTATGGATGTCCAGCACATTCAAAATAGTGGGCAAGTCATACGTTATTTCCCCCTCCTCACACTTAAAACAGGAATTCCAAGACATTAAATGCCATCATATGGGCCAATCAATATGCCTTGCGAATCTGAGTCAATTCATATTTCTTTATTTTCTCTTTTAAAGAGCACACTATCCTATGCAACCAAGTCCAAACTCAATTTCACACTAGCTTGAACCTCATCCAAAATACTGATTACAGGCCATTGCTTATTATGAACCTACAATAACATCACAATATTTCCAGTTTATATCTAATGTTGTTCAGAAACATGGTGTGAGGACATCTGCAAGTCTCCACACAAATTTTTTTGGGGTTCTGCTTTGCTCCAGAAGTTGCTTGCAACTTTTTAAAGAGAATTTTCATAAATTGTCCCAGTTCCCAGAATTGGCGTAAAAAGATCACATAACAATTACCTTAGGCTGAAAGAATCTGGAAAGAGTCAGATCCATGTGCACAAAAAGAGGATCAAAAAAGAAGGCCCAAAGGTTGCACTTTCTCCACTGCAATTTCCACAAACTGCCCCAATTCTGGAACTATTGGAAAATCCTTCTGTAAGTGTACAATAATGTATGTGTGAAGAGCTGAATTGATCCAGTTGAGTAATAAGGTAGTCTGCTTGTAAGTTGCTCATCGTTCATAACTTGTACCTGTAAACAAATCACTTTCCTTTGACAATAGTATTCCTTGACTATAACTGAAATTCCAGTGAAAACACATTCCTATACATCAAATGAATGTTAGGATATTTTTTTAGAACAAGAGATGTTTTCTGCCAGATTTCACATAAACAACCACTTTCAGCTGAGCTTCATGCATGCAGATTTTAATGGTAACTTCTCCTTGCTATTTTCTCAAGTTTTCTCTGACAAAACCCATTTCAAGTTTGTCTTGGGGTACCCAACTCTGAGCTTCGGATTGATATGTAGCAGCTCTGCACTCTCAGACCAATGCACTTCCCAGGTACACCAAATCTGCAAATCTCAGACCAACCCATTTCCCAGATGGACCAGATCAATATTTTGTGAGACATTATATGAGAAGAAGCCATTATGTTTAGGAAAACCTCTTGAACACAAATTTCTCCTGCAGTTTCAAATAAGACTTGATCTAAACTTGAGCCTTTGTATACCATGTTACTAAATTCTCACATTGCAAAGTTTTCAAAAGTTTGAAGAACCTTGTGCATAAACTGGATTGGGGTTACATGGGGCACAACCGGACAAGGCAATAACTAATAACCAACAGTCACCCCATTTTCCAGAGATTGTAAGTCAAGACACAAGCCACAATACCAACAAGAAAATTGATACTCAACGAATATTCACAACCAATCACCGTAAGGAAAAGAAAAGAATTCTTAGTTCTCTCCTTCACAATTCCTCTACATTTGTATAACTAATGCTGAAAAAATTGCTAGTACTGACAGTATGATTCTATGGATAGAGAGGCCTCAGCATTCAAGGAATCTGGATGGACTTTCATATACTATGTAGAAGAACGAATAATTTAAAACTAGTTTTTGCTCAAATTTACATCTCCTCTACAGGGACAAAGTCCCTACTGTATTGTATTGAGAAATAACAGGATAACAGTCATACAAGTCCCAATGTCTGTACACAATTTGACACAATAAAAAGGAAAAGTGCTGTTGAGGGAAGCTTGGAATTTGCAAGAGGCAATGCATTGCAAAGCACCACCTTGAAGCAACGCCTTGTTGAATGTCAATCTCATGGGAAAATGAAGGATGAGCCTCCTGTACTCCTGAGCAGCAACTTCTGGTTTTCCTTGAGGCATAGAAGAGATGAAGGTGTGCTTGAAATGCTTCTGGGAGTAATTATCCGCTCAAAGACCCTTGTGCCTTTCTCCATTTGTGAATGTCAACAACTCCTGAGTAAAGAAAAGCATCGAGGTTTTTGGAAGTTGGAAGTTGATGGCTTCCAACAATAAGCTCCCTATCTATGATTGTTTGGGTGGAGCTCTGCACATAGGGTCTAAGTTTTAAGAGCTGAGGAATCAAATTAAGTCTATGATGGTAATTGTTCAGTATCCAATGCAAGCTCAGATGCCGATCTTCGTGGAGAGAGGGCATTCCGAAGATTCAAGAAACTCCATCTTGCTGACCTTCCAGTTTCAGTTCCCCTTGGACTCTCGTTCATACCAAGCTGTTGTTGCACTGGTTTTGACTTTGATGATGCATCACCTAAAGATTCAGGTCGTGTGTCCAATTGAATGCTCACCCAATGCTCAGAATTTGACCTGATTGACTGTGACCCTGTGAGACGAGCTTTCTCCAGTGAGTTTAAGCCACCACTACCAGTTCTAAAAAACTCAAGCCCTGAACCAGTTCTTCGGGATCCTGATTTTGGTGTTGTAGGGAGATTGGTTGCAAGTTTCATAGCTGCTGGCAAAGAATGTTGAGACACCAGTTTGGGCATCTGGTTATTGTTGCTGAACAAGTCTTTCATGTACTTGCCATCGCTGTCTAGGGAGGTTGAGCGGCGCATGGGTTCGATTATGGGAGTTGGAGTTTTCCTCCAAGACTTTGAGCTTGTTCGAGTTTCAAGACGTGGTCCAGGTGACATGCCTGCCCGTTCATGTGCCACCACTCCTCGAGCTGCCTTTTTAAAGCTATGTGCATTTCGAAACAAAGCCACCCGTGCACTGTCCCTCTGGTCAGCTCGTGAGATTGAAGGTCCCACTGAACCACTCATTCCTGAAAAGCAAAAAATGAACCAGGCACCCTTTTAGCAAATGAACCAATGTTAAAGCACCACAATGCACCCTGGCTTACATTGTGTTGCTGTCTCAAAATGACCCTGTAATTATTATGTATGTGCACAAAGAGAATTGCAGGGCAGGAGACACAGCAGAAACCAGGCCAATCACATTACTACAACACCAAAATCTGACTCCACCATATCACACACACACACATACTTGACAAAGCACAAATGTCATAGAAGTCTCCCAAAGACAAGCTTACAATCAAGCACCTGAGACTTGCAGGATGAAAACACAAACTTCATGCCATTGAGAGAGATGAATTGGATTTGGTTAGACTTTCTTTCAGCAAGTCTAAAGACCTATCAAAGGCACAATTCACTTAGAAAAAGGCATGAGCTCAGCATGATTCCAATCAAATCAGATCAAACATCAAAATCACAACAAGGATCATGCAATAATAAGAAGCATCTTTTAAATCTGCAGCAATTTTGCATTCACTCATCGTTGTCCTCCTTGAGGCCACCATATTGAAACCTCAAAATCACTTCAGACCATAGGCATGATCAACAATTTCTCCAGAATTTCACAGACCTCCCATGGAGTGGGTCAAAGCCTAATTGATAGCCGCAATCTTCACACCAAGGTATGTACGATACAAACAGAAAAAAACAGAAAAAAACCCAAACAATACCCAAACAAGCTCCAATTCAGAAAAGCTCAGATTAGGCCTAGTTCTGAATTCAAAAGAATTCAGAGAATTGTGATCAGAGGAAAAACCTCTAGCAAGTCTAACCAGAGATCAAGAATCAATAACAAAACCCTTTTCTACAGCTCATCATGTCTAGGACTCTGAAACAGAAGCAGAGATCATCCAGATAGTTCCGGCGGCGCTCAAGAATTATTTTACCTTCAGTAGCTGATATGCCACTTCGAGTGCGTGCAAGCAGCAGCACTGCAGGCTGCTGCAAACCTAGTGTTTCTCGCGCGCTTTCTTCTCCCGCATCACCTCGATCAATTGTGACTACAAAATCGTGTGGAGATTGCAAAGCCGCCTCATGAGCTTCTTCAGATTCTTCTCCTTCGTGCTCCTGCTCCTCATGAATAAATATAGACCGATGGCGTTCCCTCTCATCATCGTGCACTTGCTGATCATGATCATCTTCCTGAACAATGGCGGCACGACAGAGTGGGCATGTGGAGTGCGACTGGAACCAAACGTCGATACACTCAAGATGAAAAATGTGCTTGCACTTGGGCAAAAGTCGCAAGCTATCATCTGCTTCAAACTCGCTCAAACAAACCGCACATTCACGATGCGGTTCCACCTCCTCATTTTCACCATCACCCCCGTCCTCCGTCTTCTTACCGTGGTCCATCTTGTCCTGGAGATTCAAATCCTTGAAATGGACCACAGGGAGCGACTCCACAACGGATTTTTCCAGTCCTTTGGTTCGCAAGGAGACAGCAGAGTGCGCGGTTGTCCCATTCTCCGCACCGGCACTGGAGTCCTGTGCACCCGCCATGGCGCATCTCCGCACATAAATTGAGAAGAAAGCTAAGAATAACAAGGCTCCAACCAAAACCACGATGATGATCGCCATGCTGGGATTGAAGGTGGAACTAGACGGATCGACGTAGTTGGTGTAAGAATAGTTGTTGGCCGCCTGCGTCGGCGAGCTCATCGTCGGGACAGAACTCGAAGAAGTATTCATCGAAGCAAGTGGTGACACAGGAAGCCAGATATCAGCAGCCGAACAAGAACCCAAAGGGAAGCAAACGGAAGTGACTTTTTCAACAGCCTCACTGCAAGGCGCCTAATGTCATGTTTGAATTCGAGAAAACAAGTCTCTCCGTCCCACCACTGCGACAAATGAATTGCGGACACGACAAGAAGTGCTTCTTGTGCCCTGGTTTTAGTTTTTTTTTTGCGCCGGCAAGCGCGTGGCTCGATCGATCTTTGCCGCGGCGACACTCTGGTGACGAGCGCAGCTTCCATGAGATCCTCATCACAGCAAGCGCAACAGCAGCAGCACGTTCCGCTCTCCCGTATCACTGGGATTTCTTCCCTCCCCGGGCCCCGCCGCCGGGGTTTCGACGACGGGCCCAGCAGGTTCCAGAAATGTCCGGTAAATAACACATTGGGTTTCAACCGTTCAGTCAGTCAAAATACCCGTCAAAATGGGATCGTCAGTTTCGACAGACGGACACTTGATGGTCAGTTTTCGGCAGGCAGGCAGGCAAGCAGGCATGTGTCCAAATCAAATTGTTGAAATGAATTTTTAAAATTTTAAATTAATTAATTTTCAGCTATGAGGTCAGTTCACAATAGCATATATATGGTCCATATAGTTTTTGGACTAGAACCTCGGAATAATTTATTTATAATTTATTAAAATTACGACTCTCTCTCGTATTTGCATAACAATATAAATAATAAAAATATATATCTACATTCCCCAAACAACCACTACAGCGACCCATTGTTCCTTCTATCCATTAAGCACAAATGGATCGAGCTTCTAGATGATAAACAGAAACCCATATCTCACTCACAAAACTATTATTCATCTACGTGGATTCAAAAAAAAATCCCATGGAATTTCTAAGGAGTCTTGTCATTTGCCCATTAAATTAAATTTTTGTCGAATCCGACAAGAAGGTAGCCTAGGGTATGTCTTATGGATAAACCAATAATGCCTAAATAGTTTTTCTTTCTTTGAGGTGCTTCTGACCCAGTGATTCACCCAACCGCCCATATGTTTAATTAATTAAAAAAACCCCACTCCCTATGTATTCCCAATACACACACACTACCTACCACTACAAGGGTAGGCTCTGACTACAGAATGATGGATGTAATTTTCCGTATTTTGAGGAATGTTCTCCAAGTGTTGCTGTTGAAGATGTATGAGTTCAATTTTGGGAACTTCATGAAAAGATTTCCTATTTCAACCGTGGTTACCTATTGGTTCCAAATGTTTATCATGTGTTACTCACTTACTTCCTAACTATTAGTTCACTTTTTGGGAACTTCCAGAAATGGTTCCTATTTTGTTTTATTGTTGCATAAGGCAGCACAGCCACCGTTACATGATGATGATCCTTCTTGTTCAGATTATAATAACTGGATTCCTATTACATACCCCACCACTTTCACTCCCTTGCTTGGTCAATGGATTTTTTTTTTGGTTTTGCAAATTGGGGGAATGGAAGTGGCTCATTCACTAGAGTGTGGTTTGGATGGGGTCGTGTCGTTGGGGGCTGTTGCCTCCTAGTTGAACACCCTTGGAAATTAATAAGCATGACCCAAGGAGCTTATAGTTTTGTGACAATAAGCTACTAGATCGGAAGTCAAGTCTCTAGTTTTCAGCCATTTAGGCACGTGGTGCCTTCTCCTACTCAAAATATTGTAAACTTGTTAACATTGGATGTGTGGTGGCAATCAGTGTTATCCTGGGGTGTGTGGTGACACGAAGCAAGAAAGCTAGACAATAAGAGACTTCTTCATGTCCAATGTGTTTGGAACATTTGTTGACATGGTTTCAAAAGTAAGCGGCCGGTGGGTGGGTGGGTGGGATTCATATCGCAACACCTTTCCATTAGCAGATCCCAACTGATTAAGCACAAGATTTGGGCAGTCCCAGAAAAGATCAAACTTTTTTTGACAAAATGTTATCATTCAGCTATTGCTAAAGGAGTTTTTTGTCATCGAACATGGCACCATTTTATTTTATTTTTCTAATCTCCCTTCATCCATACCCTTGTTTAAAGCTTGACATCAACAAAATGATTTGTCCCATCAAAAGGAGAGAAAAGAAATCCTATTAAACCCTAAAAGCTTGCTTGGTAGGTAGTTTTTCTCCCTCAATAAGGAAAAACCTTATAGTGGGTAGTAAAATACATAAAACACCAATGGTATCAGCTATACAATTGTTGTTATTGGTGTTTTGAATAGGTAGGGTGTTCTTTGTGAGGGGTATTAGCCCAGCCCAAAAAAGGTTATAAACTCTTCTGGGAAGAGAAATTTAGTGCAGCCAATGGGAAGGCCCAAGCATGCACTCAAGGTGCCTTGCTTTTTTTTCCTTTTAATTTGTGTGGGGGGAGGGGGGGGGAGAGAAGGATTTCTTTTCATGTTTCCCTAGTTCCCAATGTGTTCTCATCTGGTTCCCAATATATTCCCCAAGTTCCCAATGTGTAACCCAACATGTTCTCCATAGCACCTCAATTTTATCCCATATGCTTTGCCAAATGTTGTCCTCCTTTCCCCTATGTAGGTGGGCCAAAGGGGAGGAACTCTATACTTCAAAATAGAACCTTTTACTTTGGGGAGCCTCCATGGTTTCAGTTTTTTTCATATTTTGAAGGCGACTTTAGATAAGGGTCAAAGGTCCAGGGAGCAATGAATTCAAGCAATCTTATTGGTCGAAAGCTTTAAATTGGTCCAAAGGCCTTTAGACGAGGGTCCAAGACCAAAAAATGGCAAATTCAGGCTAAACCTACATGGCACCTGTTTTGGAGGAAAAATCAATTGGTTGGCAACAAAAAACAGTGCTAAAAGGAGAGCTCCTAATTTGGAGAGCCAAGAATCAGGCTAGGGACCAAGGTAGAGTCCAACTCAAGGATTCAATTTGCGTCAAATCAGTCCAAATTGGTTCCTAGGAAATTGGACCCTGGACTCTTGACTAAAGTGGGCCTGAGTGTTTGCTTCAAATCTTTTCCTTCTCTCAAATTTGTAACATTTGAAAACATGGCGGTCCCCAAACAAAAATCTAGATCTACCAATAAAATTCTGGAATAACTTGCAAGGTCATTTTTAAATAAGGTAAAGGGAATCAACTGGGAAGAAAAAGGGTATGGGATCTTCCCCCCCACCCACACAAAAAATTTGAGAAAGAAAGTTCACAAGCTTGTTCCCAGCCAAACAAAGTGGTAGCAGCTCCGGAGGGCCCACTCCCACCCAAAAGTTGTAATTCTTCTAGACTTTGGACATTTTATGTGCTGAAAACATCAAACAAATGAAAAATTGCTTGATGAAAACCCGATCATGAAAATGTAAGGAAATTGTAAAGACGATGATGACAAAGGCTAACAAAGTGTAGTAAAATTTCATTACAATAATTTCTTTACAATAGACCAAATAATTTCCTATTATTGACACAAATTTCTTTTTTTCCTTTTGGTTTCTTTTTGAAAGCACAACAGACAAAAGCTTTTTTCAATGTGTTCCTCTCTCTCTCTCTCTCTCTAAACTCAACCCTCTCTTTAATTGCCAGCATAAAGAGAGCCACAAAACGAAAGTGAAGAATCTTCATACGAAAATGCAGCCAAAAAGGTTTTTGTTGCAACATTTGAAGAAAAATACGTCATCTCGAACTTTCTAGAGATGGTGGATGACGGTTCATTAAGTTGCCCTGGGGGGAGGGGGCTGTGTTTGAAGTCAGAAACATGAGATGTGTGTAAACAGTACCCACAAATCATTTTTATCAAGCATTACTTTCTTTTTTCTTTTTTCTTTCCTTTATTTTATTTTTTTTTCTTTTCTTTTCTGGGATGATTGGGTAGTGAATGGAAGGTGCATGGACTTAAGGTGCATTCACACCTAATGTTAAGTCAGTGTTCAGTGAAAATCTAGGTGACACCCAATGTGAAATGGGTGATTGTTCAATATTAAATGAATGTTAACTTAATAGAAAATCTTCATGGTAAATAGGCTTACGTCCTCAATGACTAGCTTGGTGTTAGGCGACTTAATATTACAGTCCTTAACACCAAGTGTGAATGCACCTTTATTAGACAAGCATTGGATTTTTATTCTATTTTTAATTAGGAAAATCTTACCACTTTGTTATTGTTTTGTAGTTTGGGTAGTTAATGGATGGATGGATGGATGAAGTTTATATTGTCCATCAGTTGACAATAAAAGCTGGGGTTTTCTTTTTTTGTAAAAAAATTTTAATCCGAAAACAAAAGAGTGCCCGCCGCCGTCCTAAAGTGTCCTGAAAATGACACGTGGTAAACGAATCCCACGTTTCTCGAAACGAAGACGGCGACAAGGAGTTTCTGGGAGTTTGGGGAGCAGCCTGAACACGTGTCAGTATCCTGCTGGTTGAAATTAAGTCCACGTGGTACGTTGTTGTGTCCGCATGTTTTTTACTCTGCTGCAAAAGGTGCCACGTTTCCGTAGACATAGGTGGCCCAAATTGAGTCATTTGAGGTCCCAAGTTCCCAAACCACACCTCACCCACATCCCGTCCGGACAGACATGCCCCCCCCCACGTCCATAGGTGCCTATTGGTTTGTAGAGGTAAATACCACAAGTGTAGTAGCCTCCTACTACTATTTCCTTGGCAGCTTCCACACTAATTATATTTTTTCACAAACTTTGAATTTTTTGAAAACTAGAAATAACAAAAAAAATTGTGAAAAAGAAATATTGAATCTTTGAGGGAAAAAAAAATTTTGATAAAATTTTTGAAATTATATTAATTATTCAACAAACATGTGTTCAAGCTGCCAAGGTACTACCACCGTAGTAGCTGTTGGCATCTTTGGTGAACCACAAGCAGCTACATTGATAACATGAGCTTCTTTAGTTTTATTAACACATACAAGGTGTAGTGTGAATTCTTGTCACATGTTCACTCACAAACCTGAAAAAGTGGACTCTTTAAATCTTAACATCTGACTGACCATCATTCATTGTTGACCAATGAGGAACAATCATTTCCTTTCCTTTGACCAACATTTTACAAGCAGTTATATACTATTTGGTTATAATAATTCATTTAAAATATATTGAAAAAGCATATTTTCGCAAAGAATTTTGAAGGCAGTCCAGTTTACGATTAGGTCTAGTTTCCTTTTCATTACACATTTGTAAACTAAACAAATTTGTGTGTTATCATATATAGTAAAGGACGTCGGGATGAGAAATGAAGCTTCCCTTGAATCCGTCCGGTCGTCCATCCCGTCATCCGTCCAGTTCATCCGTCCCGTCATGGTCTGTTCACTCTGACAGGGCGGAGAAAATAGTGGAGTACAGATGCGGCGGATGTTCAAACCAGATTTAGACAGTGAGTCCGTGTAGCTCGCCTAGATTTAGGCAGGATTGCAGAAAAAATTCTACTGTCTGCTTAGGACAGTCGCCATTTAATGTAAATTAAAGCTGGGGATCCTTGCCATTGCACCTACCTAAAGAATTTGAAAAAAAAAATCCTTATTATACAGGGTTTGCTTTCTTTCAATTTTTTGTGATTAGTTATCCCACAAAGAGGATTTAACCAAATTAGGCTATGGACCATATTAATGACAGTGAATAAAACATTTAAGAATATTTATGCTTTATATGTATTTGGCGAATTTTAATTATTTTTTCTAAATTTGATGATTAGGGCCATTCCTTTCCACAAAAAATGTTAGAATGTTTAGAAAAAATAATTTCAGGTTGAAACAATGAAAATAAATTCCCCCAAAAAGAACCTAGCAATGTGGTATATAGAGAGGTTTTGGAAATGTAGTTTGTAGTTGTAATTTTGTAATAT
>Ga0116231_10002619_pt1 | contig 37594 bp, 30 predicted proteins | sample S1TSphgellanicum_2_FD_89695 | JGI IMG/M metagenome (GOLD analysis project Ga0116231, IMG submission 89695) | Host-associated microbial communities from peat moss isolated from Minnesota, USA - S1T2_Fd - Sphagnum magellanicum MG | ecosystem: Host-associated > Plants > Peat moss > Unclassified...
AAGGACATTTTTCCAGATCCTTAGAGATGCTTGGAAAAATGTGAACTGGAATTTTGTACCCATCTCCATTTTTCAAACTTTGTAAACACAATTTTTCTGATGTTCAAATGTCGAAAGTTTTTTTTTTTTTTTTTTCGTGTGAACTTGTTGCGCAACTAATTTCTTCGTTCAAAACCAGTTGTTCTAATTTAGATGAATATTCAATATATAAATTTACTGAAAATTTTATATCTTCCACACCTTAGGTCCTAAACTTTAAAAATCACCTCCATTAATCCTTTACTTGTTAAGGGCTTTCCAATAATATCAAATGCACAACTCAATTTCTTTGCAAATTTTCATTTTTATTTATTTTATTTTAAAAATAAAAATACTCAATATACCACTAACTCTAGTGTGTACTGTAGTAAATCTAAAACATTACAAAACCACCTTGGTGCACTCTGTACTGATCATGAGCTTTCCAAGGGGGCTCCTGGTTTGGGATATCTTAGTGGAACAAACAAAACAAGCAAACTACCTTAGATGTCGAACAAGAAAAGCAAGCTAAGTAACAACATCATTCCCATACCGACTTCTCTAGGGTCTAGACACAGTTACGGACTTTCTAGAATCGTCAGGAGGAGAAAATTGCTGCATTTTTCACATGAAGATTCTTCACATTCACTTTTTGTCGGGCAGTTTCTGTTCAGTCCAAGGGCCCTCCCTTCCTTCCTGCCCCTGCCCTTCCTTCCCCGCAACCCATTAATTGTTGGGGGACCATGTCTCTGGCCCCTCAACACAGCCCAACCACAAACTTTTTGGTTCGGTCCTGGACAAAGCACACTGACAAACTATAACGAGCTTTGGGGGGTGACTTGATGACTTGTCTCTTGATTCACACCTCAACTATATTGCATATCAAGCTGCCCATATCTCAGTCTGTGTTTTGGATGAAAAATGATTTGCATCCAACTGCAACTCAATAGGTTATGGATGTTAAGGATGTTGGTATTGTTGGGTAATTGACTCGTGGCCCCATTATATTTATTTTTTTCCGGTAACCAGTGCCCTCTCATTGCTCACCTAGTCTATAGTGGTGGGCATAGGTTTAGGAATTTTATTGGTAACTAGTTTCTGTGTTTCTATTCACACACTTTTATGAGTGTTTTCTTAAGCATGATAGGCAACTATTTATTGGCTCTAATTTGGGTGTTATCAGTGTCATTTTTAATGTAAATTGACATAATGAAGGTGCTTGAAATATGAATCAGCGGTCACAAACTGGTTACACTTTGAGTATATGCCCTGAAAGAACCCCATTACTGAAACAAGCCCCCAGAAGAACCCTTTACCCCTAACAAAGGGACTGGTTGCCCCTACTAGGGCCATTTTATAAAGAACCCAATACCACTTAATGGAACAGTATGTGACATAGTGGGCTTGCTGTGCTTGTGGTATGCTTGAAAACAGGTTCCCGAATGAACAAAACAATAGCGCACCTGTACTGGGCCCGTTCCCTAAAGAACTAGTCACCACCCAACAAAATAGCAGCTCGCCCTACCAGGCCCAGTTCCTAGTCCAATAATGGTATCGAAATGAATTGTGGGGTTTGCGACCGGAGAAAATTAAATGGGCACATGGATGTCAAGATAGAAAAAATTTACTTTTGAGTGCGGACTGAATAGTTGGTTGTGACGCATGAAATTGTACAAAATTAAATGGGCATATCGGTGTCGAGATAAAAATAATTTACTAATGGGTGTCAACTGAGTCATCAGCTCAGGGCATGATGAAGGGGCGAATCCCTGAACCTGTCGAAACAGGGGGTGTAGTGTAGTATAGTATAGTGCCTTGTAACAAGCAAGCTGGGGGCATGTGGGACGAGGGGACATGGAAAATTCCCCAACCTGTCAAAACATGGGGTGCATCCTAGCGCCACTAAACTAGGTATCTCAGGGCATGATGGAGGAGGGGACATGCGAACCGGTTCAAACATGGGGTGCAGAGTAGCGCCACTAAACAAGCAAAGCTCGGGGCATGATGGAGGAGGGGACGTGGAAAATCCCCCGAACCGGTCCAAACATGGGGTGCAGAGTAGCGCCACTAAACAAGCAAAGCTCGGGGCATGATGGAGAAGGGGACGTGGAAAATCCCCCGAACCGGTCGAAACATGGGGTGGCCTACATCGTAGCCTAGCGCCACGAAACAAGCCAAGCGGGAAAGAGAAAAGGACAAGAGACCCCAAAATTAAAAAAACAAACAAAATTGCTGCGCTTCTCGACGACGTAAGTACGTGTCGCAATACTTGGAAGCTGCGCGCAGGGGATCGCGCCATCGCCTCGCACACACACGCGATGCGTTGACACAAAAAACTTAGCACAATAGGCAGTAGTTCTTGTAGCTCTTGTTTTTGCTATCCCATTCGTCAAATTTCCAGCTTGGGGAGGAACATTTGTGAAGTGTGTTTTGCTTGATTCGTTTGTTTGTTGTCATCCCTTCTCAGCTGCGATTTTGATGTGTATGTGTTTTGTGTCTCATGGCCTCGAAGAATTACAGTAGCTTGACACATTCACAGCAGCCGCCTCTTTTCGACAAAGACACCTACGCTTATAATCCGTCAAACTCAAAGTTCAATCCTTCTATGGGGATCATTATCGTGGCTTTGGGTTCCACGCTGATATTCCTGGCTTTCTTCACCGTTTACGTGCGTAGGTGTGCCATAGCGCATGCGGAACAAGACTTGTCGAGTGCTGCCGCCGGCAATCCCAGGTCTTCCACCTCGCGACAACCCAAAGGACTGGACAAATCTGTGGTGGAGTCACTGCCGGTAGTGCATTTCAAGGATTTGAATTTCCAGCATGTGCTGGACGAGAAGGTGGACGGTGGCCATGGGAAAAACGAGAACGATGATGTGCATCGCGAGTGTGCAGTATGCTTGAGTGAGTTCGAGACAGAGGATAGCTTGCGGCTGCTGCCCAAGTGCAATCACGTTTTTCATTTGGAGTGCATCGATGTTTGGTTCCGCTCGCACTCCACGTGCCCGCTTTGTCGCGCCAGCCTCGTTCCTACTACAGATGTTCAGCAAGTGCCCGATGCAGGAGCGAGGCTGGATCAAGCTGAATCCGTGGTTATCGAGCCTGAGCAGGAGCGAGAAGGGGATGGAGGTCAGGGGGTTTTGCAGGTTCCCTTCGAAGTGGTAGTAGTGACCATTGATGGAGGCGATGTGGGGGACAGCGCGCGGGAGCAAGAACAGGAAGCTGCGCAGCTTGCGGTGCCGGTTGCAGCTCCGACTCGAAGTGGGATCGCTACAGAAGGTAAAATTCGAAATCAATGGAGAGGAGGAATTTCTGAAAGTTTTTCTTCTCTAGGATCTCTCTCGCTCGCTCTTGAAACATGTTTTTTGTGCTGGAGAAGAAGTCTTGAGACACAAGGAGCTCTTGGATGATTCCCTTGTCTAACTTTACCTCCAAGAATAGACTACAAACGTAGACCGATTTTCCCTTTGACATTGGTTCTAAGATGGATTTCTAAACAGGATAACTGATAACTTTCTCACATTTCACAGAGTTGTACGAGAGCTCCCTGTGAGAGGATCTTGAGGTTTTCCTGAAGGATTCTGATTCCTTTTTTTTGTTGGTGCAGATCATGACCAGAAGGACACCGCATGGTTTGCTCTGTTTCGAAATGTTCAAAGCTTCAAGAAAGCTTCTCGAGTGATGTTGCATGAGAGGGCAGGCACATCACCACCTCCTGGGTTACTACAACAACACAGCCTTGAAGCAGCACAAACAATCTCAAAGACGGTCAGGAAATCCCCATCTCCAGTAAACAAACCCATGCAACGGTCTGCCTCTCTAGATGGTGATGGCAAGTCCATCAAAGATTTCTTCAGTAGCAGCAACAACCTCCTCTCCCCCAGAATTGAATCTCAGTTACATCCTGTGCCAGCTGCTGCTTTGAACCTTGCAACCATGATGAATCTCCCTACAACGTCAAATCCTGATTTCCAACAAGCATGTTCATCATATTCAGGGCTCGAGTTTTTGAGAACTGGCATAAGCTTGAATTCTGCAGAGAAGGCCCACCTTTCAGAGTCACAACGAATCAGGTCAAATTCTGAGCATTGGGTGCATATTGAATTGGATGATGCTCCGGGACTGGAGTCTTCTTGTGGTGTTGGGCCTTCTTCAAGCACAAAACCAGTGCAACAACAGATTTTTGATAGCAAGAGCCCAATCATCAGTAGCAGGGGAACTGTTGAAACTGGAAGGTTGGAGAGATGGAGTTTCTTGAATCTTCAAAACTCGCTTTCTTTGCAAAGATAGTCATCTGAGCTGACAGTGGCACCCTAATTTCTTAACCCTCTTTTACTTATCATTGTGGATTTCACACATCCCAACTTCAACCCAATTTAGAGCAGCACCCAAATCAATCACAGGGGTTTTATTGTTTGAAGCCTTCAAATTCACCTTCCACAAAGCCTTGTTATAGGCTTTGCTCAGAAGTTTTGATTTCAGGAAGGAGAATTCCCAGTGTCTTTGATCAGAGGCATCACAGGAGCTCTTGAAACGTTTCAAGCACTCTTGCATCTGTATCGGAACAGTGTCTTCACGGAAATCAGAAGCTGCTCAGAAATATGTAAAATTCCACCACCATTTTTTTCCAGGAGGTTCAGCTTTCAACAACATGCAGTTGATGCAAGGTGGTGTTTTGCAGCCCATTCCTCTTTGCAAATCACGGTCTTCCAACAGCAAAGTTCTTGTACAGGAGAACATTGGGACTTGTGGCAGTGTCCATTTGGTCTTCAAATTCATTTCTCACAAACTACTCCAGAAATGTTACTCCTTTAGAGGATATGCAAATCAAGCAAGAACTTAGGCTAAACGCATACTTTAATGTTATATTGAAGTGCATTCAGATTCCTTGAATGCTCAGACCTCCTCTCTCTCTCTTTGGAGAATGTTGATTGTCAATACTAGGGAGTGTTCAGCATTTAGCAACAGAATGTGAAGGACCTATACAGGAGAGGATTAAAATTCTCTTCAACTCAATTCTTCTGTACGGTAATTGTTTGTGAATAAATGGTGAGTGCCAGAATTTCATTTGGGTTATGGCTTGTTTTCTGCACTAATAATAATCTCAAGGAAGTGGCTGCAGAGTGTAAGTTTTTAAAGCTGTTGATAATTGTATGAAGTCAACAGGGGATATACAAGGTACAACTTTAGAGGAAGCTTCACCTTAACTGCCTAGTGGAGACGGGTGTATTCTAGATTTTCTGTATCTCTGGAACAAGTGATTTAAACAAGTTGTGGAAGCAAGTAAGGGGTGCAGAGTTATTCCTAGGCAACAAATGGCTTCTCATGATATCTCACACAACATTGATCTGTGTTGGAGGACAAGGATGGTCTTGGAGTGGAGAGAAGTGCTGCACCTAAATTGAAAAGCAAAGTTGACCCAAGACAACATGACATGGGTTTTGTCACAGAAAAATCCACAAAATTGGGGAAGATGTATTGGAAAACTTTACACATTTTCGAACCTCAGCTTAAAGCCATTGTGAACATAAAAAACCCAGCACTAAACATATTTACTTATGTTAATGCATTTGTAACATGTAATTAGTGGATTGTCAGTTGTGGTTTCTGATATTGTGGGGGTAAACTCTTTATTGCTGGCAGGGCTCCCTTTGTCTAACACAGGTAATTCACCTCTTCACAGAGACAGGTATCACCTAGATTATGACCTGTCATCAAGCATGATGCTGCAGATCTTTTCTCATCCTCCCTCATCTGCATCTGCATTTTCTGCTCCCTTAATTCTTTTCTGGCCTGGGGGAATGGTGTTTGAGTATTTTGTCAAGAATTCTAGAACTGGGAGAAATTTTTGGAAACTGCCATGAGAAAGTACAACATACTCCAAGGAAGATTGCCTGGAAATATGTGAACTAAAACTTTTGGCATGAAAAATTTTCTGGAAAGAAAAAAAGATCTGGAAAATTTCTAGAGGATCTGCAATGGTAGCAAATGGTAGGATCACAGCAGTCTAATGGAAAGCCACTAAAATGAAGCCCTGTTTCTTGTTGCATGGACAGGCACTCTCCATTGGAGACCTGTAACTGGGTTGGAAATCTGTAGGTAATTGATGTTAGGGATGTTGGGAACATTTCATATGTAAGGAACTTCCTAGGGAATTGTTAGGAACATATGGTCCAAAAAAGAGGATGACAAGTATCAACCTGCGATGATTCACAAGTTGACTCATAGCTCTACATTTGGTCCTGTTGGTGATGGGACTGTGATCACAGCTAGATGAAACAAATGTAATGAAAAGCTGCACTGGGGCAGAATCTATGATCACATCAACCTAATCGAAAGAGATCCTAAGGGTACATTTCCATGTCTTCCACTTGCCCACTATCCAACTCCAATTAATTTGGTCAAATGATGGCAAAAGGGTTTCTTTGCTCACCGCACTATTTCTCAACCCAATTTGAAAGAACCCACACCTGGCAGTTGCAGGTGTACAGAGCTAATATGACCAAGACCAAGACAGATTATTTTTACACTTTGCTTTTCAGGTTATGTGACTTACATATGTTGGTCTGGTGGGTATCTCCAGATCTGGGGGAGGGGAAGGGAGGCACCCACCAGAATAGTGAGGAATCTGCTAGAATAGTGGCCCAGTGTCTCAACATTTTACATAAAACCCCAGCTACTTGGAGTGGGGATACTAGAAATGACGAGTGAGTAAGAGATCATGGAAATGTACCTGATGAGAGTGGTTTTGTCAACCAGTCAGTGGAGTTGCAGAAACCATTTTGTACATGCCTGCAACAACAAAGCTTGAGGGTGTTAAAGGTTGCAAGGGTTCCATTTCTCAATCATGGTCAATTTTCTTAAGCAGCAAATTTTTACCGTGCCTCAAAAGACGCAAGCTTTAAGTTGAGAAATAGCACTGGGTTGGCTACCTGTCAACTTCCACCCCTCACAAATCCAGGCCCATTCCCACTACTGATTTGCTATGTGCTGTTGGTAGTTGAGTAACCCTTGCTCTGGGGCTTAAGCTGGGACCCTTGTCCTTTCTTTTTCTGTTTCACTCCCTCTCCTCCTGCTGTTGTGTTCTGCTGCAACAAAGTTTGGCTGGTTTACATTATTCAAGAGCCTCTAGTGGGTCCTTTGGAAATTGTCAGCACCAAAGTTAGGCAGGTTGACAGCATTTGAGAGCCTCCAAGTAGTGCCTCCTTTGGGAGTTGTCAGCACCAAAGTTTGGCAGGTTGACATCATTTGAGAGCCTCTAAGTAGTGGGTCCTTTGGGAAGTTTGTCAGCACCAACTTAAAACCTTTTGGAGGTGCCTAGGCTCCAATTTTTTTTTGTCTATTGAGAAGGATCAGTTGCCAACTTGGAGAGGACACCTGCTATTTGAGAGCAAACTCCTGACTGACCCCAATCCAAATCTTTTGAAACACAACAATGTGGAAGCACAGCCCTGAGCCTTGGAGATGCCCAAGACTCTGCTCCATGCATACAAATGGGTGTGTACCTGTAATCTGTTTGCAGAACAAAACATTTTATATTGCTTTGCAGGGACCAAAAAAACATTGCAGGATTCAAGTAAAGGAGCATGTTTCTCTGGATACAGGTAATGGCACCAAGCTGAATCACAAAAAGTTCTCAAGACAAGGTTAACTTCAACTGGAAGCTCCTACTATGAGGCCACCAAATGATTGTTGATTTCTTTTCAATAGGAACAAGGCTAAATACTTACTCCAAGAACAAAAGCACAACCTGCTTCACAACCATTCTCTTTGTTCAACCATACAGTCTATCACCAAGTAAACAAATAAAACTGGATCAGGTTTCTATTTAGCAATACTGTCACTTTTGGTGCTCACTGATTCATGTCGGGTACATGTTTAAGAGTACAGATGCAACTGATATAACAAAGGCATGAAGCCAAGATGTAATGCTTGGTCTTATTGTGCTCTTTAGGCTACATAATACACCCTTCACTTTTTGCCTTTGTTATCTGACAGACTCAATAAAGAAGATACCTTTGTAAAACAGAAGGCCATTCCACCTCTGAATATCATCATTTTCAAAAAGCCAGGGAAGGCTGGCTGGCCTGTTCCCACAATCCTCACAAGGTTCTCTGGAAGGGGGATTACCAGTACCACCATTCCTGTGTGCTGAAATCATGCCTCAGAAAGGTTTTCCCCTATAGACACAAGCAGCAAAGTTATCTTCAAATTCTTTGACTTATGCATTTGTCAGATCCCGGATTGAGTTCATTGCTGGAACTCCACTGGAACAATACAGTACTAAACCCAAAAAGAAAGATCAATGACCACATTCAAAAGCAGTTAAACTAGACATTTCCAGTCCAATAATAGATCATATTTCTACATATAGCAAATGACCAGAAATTGCAGAAGGCTTGAAAACAAACATTGGCATTGACAAATTTTCAGATGAAATTTCAATATTGGGGCATTGTGAGGTGCTACAGTGATTTGACAAAAATCAGTGTCAAAGGATGCTATTGTATAACACCTTCAATAAGTGGATCTTTGTATGATGTAGTTATGTAAAACAAAATGGAACTGGTGTTGTTCTAAATTTGGTTTGTCCAGAAGTTGAGCATTAAAATCAAGAACTACAGCATGCAAACATTGAATAAACAATCCTAGGCACTACCTCATAAATTGGTTTTGTATGTAACATGTAAAGCTCTAGAGGTTAGTTTCTTCAGCCTCTGCAGTAACAGGTTCCCAGTTAGCTTTGGGTACACAACAAAAGAAACAAGTTGTAACATCTCCATACAGACAGACACATCATCCAGTGCACACCTGTAAAAGAGACCATACTGAAGTCAAAAGGAAAAAGGCAAAAGGGAAGGGCTCTTTGCATTAATGGCATTCTTTCGAATACAAATGTTTGAACAAAGGCTGTTGATGTGGACAAATAATCACTAATTTCAGGCAACAAATAAACACTTATACACTGTAATGCAAAAGCCCTATAATACCAACATACAAGAGAGTGCTACAAACTCGTTTTGTATTGATCAAAGTGGAGTTGCTGAGATAGGAAGAGAAGAATTGAGAGCAAAAGAATTTGAGTCACTAAGGAAAAACCAAAGTAGAATATATCCAAAGAGCAAATCATATACATCAATTTCATTTCTCATTTTGGGTACAAAGTGTAACATTGACTAATGGCCAAGTAATGGAAACAACCAACAACATTCCAAGTAATGGCCAAATTGCAAGTGTAACATTGAATTCTACAGACTTGTACTACTTAATCTCAGTGTAGAACAGTGACATAATATACATGGATAGACATCAAAAAATCACACAAAGCATGCCCTGATTTAGAGACAACTCTAGAATTGTGGATGCTTGCAAAGAATGAGCAAAAAATTAGTCATCTGGTGCAAGGATATGGCTTTGAAGTCACCATCACCTGCCAACCCGTCATTGCATGTACAAAATTGCAGCTAGTGTTATCCTTGGCCTGCCTTTTCCGCAAAATCTTTCAAGTGCTGTTTGATTGTCTGCATCATATGAATGAGATGATATTATTCAAGTCATAATTTTTTGCCCAAGTAATGGAAACAACCAACAACATATAACTCTCAAGACTGCAGTCTTAATTCTTCATATCCTTCTGGAAACAAATATCTCTGTGGAGGGACTTCTCAACAAAGATTGCAACTGAGCAGGAGATGTCTGTGCACTTTTCAATACACATTTCATTGAAATTTTATGTCTATGATTTCCTGTATGAGGTTTAAGGGAGAAGAGGAACTAACCAGAAGCTCATCATGTAACACATTGAAAGTCTTTTGCATGCGCTTAGACCTCTGCATACATCATAAAGCAGTGTCATCTCCATGTCAATCCCTGCATCTTTTTCATCCCTGGATGCCAATCATTCACTTCCTACATTCTTCTTTTTTGTCACTGTGACTCTCCATAGCTTCCTTTGCAGTGTAAATAAAATGGTCTCAGCTGAAGAGAGTAACAGAATGAACTCTTTCTCATTTGCTGCGTCTGACAGAATCAAAGGTTGGTATGACTTTATACCTTGCGCACTGCATGATAAGTCATTTGTATTTTACTGCGGACTTGTTGGAGCATTTCTGGGGCATTGCTTGCACGCTCAATTTCCCTTTTGAAAGTTGCAAAGTCCAACCTGCAAATGCAACATCTCAATATGAAACAGGACATGAGATCAGAGTTATTCCCATGACTTAAGCAAAACCCATGCACCTTGATGGCCACGAGTGAACCCTTAAAGAGCATACATGCTGAGGGTATAGCAATAGCAAGCAACAAAGCCTGACACCAGACAACAGAAGCAAGAATGGATAGGGCCATTCACACACCTGGTATCTTCAATGTCATCATAGAGGCGGCGGTAGATTATGTACTTCTCTTCATACTCCCTTTTATACTTCTCAGCCCTGTGGCAACAACACATGATGGATGTAAGGCTCGTTTATAATCAGATTACTCAATCTATTCAGTAGACCTTGACATTCATGGGGTAAGACAGAATCATGACAATTAGACATTGTGTATGTCATTGGGATCTACATGCTAAATTCCACCAAATCCAGTTTTAAAACAAGATATCACTGATATTATCCACAGTTCAATATGTCAGACTATGGTGCAGAACATTGATTACAGTATACAACCACAAACCACGAATACAATATGGAAGGGTAAGAGGTGAAGCTGTGCAACATACTGTTCGTAAGTCACTGCAGGGCCCCGCAGTTCTGGTGCACTCTTCTCATACATCAGGAAATAGTCCTTCTCATCAGCACCATCACAGCTTCCAGATAGATTTGCCCATTTGCCATTACTTTGACCTGAATCAGGTAATGCACTAATCTTATTCCCTGGGGCTAGCACACTAGCACTAATCTTTGGCTTCCGGTCTGGTTCTTGGCCACTTTGTTGCTCAAAACCCTCCTTTTCATGATCTTCTTGTCCTTTCACATATGGCCACTGTTTCCGGCCATTCTCTGCACTGGAAGCTTTGCTGCTGGGTGCTGCATGATTCAATAGCACATCAAGAGGGCCCCCTCTGTTCAACTCAGCATTTGGGGGCCTTGGAGCAATATCCTGCACAGCTGATGTTTTCTCCAACTTGCTGACAGGTGCAGTGTCGGAGTGGACACTACAGTTGACAGGTAGCTGGGGAGGCACAGGAGCGACAGAAGGCTTCTTGTACACCCTTGCAGCTGGTTCCTGATTATCACCATCTTCTGCCAATCTCTTTAATCCCCTGAATTCTTGTGGCCTTTCAGCACTCTCACTGAGGCTAACTCGAGACTTTAATGCTGACACTGCATCAAGCCTCTCCTCCTGTAAAATATTACCTGGCTTCAAGATCCCTGTAGTTGTGCGACCTGTTTCTCGGGCTGCCACCTGGTCTACTCTCTGCACCTCTTTGTGAGTCAGTAGGATAGGTTTCCGAGTCTCTGCAGTGATAGGAGAGTCTTTTCTCAAGTCACCTGCAGCCTTGCCAGTACCCTGAGCTTTGTCTTTAGGTGGGCTAACTTGTCCTTTGTGCACCAAAGGCTTATTATTTGTTGCTTGTTCAACAATTTCCCAACCTTTGACTGCTTCAACTTGAGTGCCATCCTTCCTTGTTTGATCTGAGGTCTTAACATCCTGAGTACTCTCTTGCAGCTCCCCTACCTCCAGGTCTGAACTCTCTGTTGCTCTTTTCTCATTATGTTTACTGACACCATCATTGTTGTTGATTTTCAACATACCTTTGGCAGGCTCTTGTGTGATGGTTTCCTTCTTCCTTCCATCTCTAAATGAGCTATTTTGAGCCACACCATCATTGCATGTCCGAGCAGCCATGTCAATATCTTTTGTTGGTTTCCCCCATACATCTGTCTTTTTGAGGGATTCATTTTGTTGTGGTACTGCAGGCTCAAGGCTTTGCCTTCGGGCCTGCTTTGGGTCCCTCCCAGGCCTAACTACAAGCCCTGGCTCCTTGTAACTATTTGTACCTTGAGAGTCCATATCTCTCTTCAGCTGGCGGTTCCCAAGGTCCTTGCCTGGTCTTCCAAGCAGCCCTGCATCCGGATTGTTTTGTAAATAAAAGTCTCTCGAAACCCTCTTTGTGCTTTCAGGCTCCTTTGAGGATTGTGTAAAAGCTGCAGCATCTGTCCTCCCAGCTACTGCAACAGGTTCTGCTTCTCTCAATATGGTGGAGCTCACATCTGTGTTTCTAGATGCAACATTGTGTTGTGGCATCTCAACTGGCTGCTTAGACAGTGGATTAGGTTTCTCTCCCCCCTTTCCTGGCCTCTGCAAAGGTTTATTCAATACCCCAACAATTTTCTCTCCAACATTCTTGTCTGCCACAGCCTTTTCACTGAGTGTTCTTTCTCCAAGCTCATCTGTTTCCCAGTCCACCACAGTCTTCACTGCTGCTCCAGCATCCTTCGGAAATGTCTTGAGAAATTCAGGATTTGCATGTCTCTTGGCCATGCTTTCTTTGCCTGGTTGACAACTAGTCTCCACAACATCATTGTTCACAGCAGGAGATCCAAGACTTGATTTTGAAGGCATATCAGATCTAAATGGTGAGGCATTGTGTACAGGAGACTCCTTTGCTGCTGCCAATCTGTTATTATGAATCTCAATTCCACCACGGCCTCTCAAGTTGGCTGCTTTATCCTTCTCTTTTTCCACAGATTTGGCAAACCTGCTGTCCATGTCTGCCCGTTGGGTCTCTCCACCCTTCACTAACTGTTTGCTTGACTCAATGTCATCCTTCTTCTTCTCCAACCCTTGTACATTACTTTGTTTTGTCACCAGAGCACCCAAGCTTTGATCAGAATCAGCACTACTCTTATCAATAATAGGTACCAATTTCACCTTTGATTTGGCATCTTCTGAGCCTCCAATCCCCTTCAAACTTTCTTGCTGTCTTTGCAACCCTGGTGGAGAGAGAGAACCCCACTCCTGTGGGGACCCAATGCCACCATCCACTGAGAGTACGTCCACATCAACTTCCATGTTGTTGTCTAAAACTTCAACCGCCACAATAGCCTTTTCTGCTGAGTCAGTGCCAATGTGGCCCATTGCCTCATCACCAACTATGTCCACTTCTTCTGAGTCACGAGATATGGGAATCTTGTCTGAAACCTTGAATTTCAGCTGCTTCTCCTTGGCTTGACGTGATACCTGTTAATCACTCAGGGATGTCACATGTTACTACAGGCCGCCATATATTTTGTCCACTGGAGAACCATTTGACTACACAGATATCAAGCAGCTTCATGTCACAACAGTTTGTCTACAAGTGGTCATTTTGTCATCAATCCCCCAAGCATTAGTTTGTCCAGTATTCCACTGTAGCAGTATTTTTGTTCTCTTTGAGCAAAAATGACTCCCACAAATGTTCTCTCGCAACCAATAGCTCTCCAGTTAATTGTGAGAATCAAAAAGCATCTCCATATTCACAATTAATGCAACCAGGACCAGGTGAAGAACCTTTTCGTTTTAAGTGAAAGAAAAAATTCCCAGATAAGGACTGAAGAACTAGGAAGAAGAAAAACACAGAAGGGAAGAACTAGAATGAAAAGAACTAGCAGTATGAACAGCAGTGACAGTCTCTCACTTGTTCAGGGACCATCAACTGTAACATGTATAATAGTGACTTCACTATCACAACTTGACCACTTTGATCAGTTCCCTACAGTGGGTATAGGCCAGGGTAAATCACTAGCCTGTGTACTGTATCTCTGTCGCAAGTCAGAAATCAGCAGGAAGACTCAGCAATGATATCAGAACCAAAAACATACAGAAAATTGAGAGGGAGAAAAACAGAAAACAGAAGAGGATGCACATTAGGAAGAAAGAATAGAATATAACAGACCAAAGGGAGAAGACAAAATGATGACCAAGTGGGCTTTAACTCCCCACTTACAAGACTACATAAATCATGTGGAAGACTCCAAACACTGAAATTCCAAAAGAAAATTTCTCTTATTGAGCAAACCTCTAGTCCTCTTTTAAGAGAATCTTTAGAGGGTAGCCTTTTATTCTTCAGAAGGACACTATGACTGACCATCCCAGAAATGAAGAAACCTTTAGAACTTCAAAGCCTCAAGTACTCTTGCAACCAAGGAGATGTCACATAGCTTACGTTTAAAAGGAATTGCAACAAGTAAAATATAAATCACCTGTTTCTTGTCTTTGGTCTTGGGTTTGAGGTGTGGGGAAGCTTCTGACACAGGAGTTCCATTCTCCTCATCCTCACTCACAATCTCTACGTCTTCGTCCATGTTTTCATCTTCATTGCCACTGGAGCTGCTGCCATCACTGTCACTATCACTTCCACTTCCGCTCCGACTGACATTTTTAAATGCAAAAGCACACCTAAATTAGAAAATCCATAGTTATGAAGCTCAGTTCGTTGTTCACATAAGTCAGCACAGATATATCTGATCCATGAAGGCAAAAAAGGACAAAATGGAGCTTATGGTGCTTGGGCAACATTCAGCATGCTTTCAGCAGACTCAAACATTGTGAAATCAAAGACTCAACTTACGTACCTTGTACCACTGTGACTCTCACTTCCACTGTGGCTGTCAGAGTCGGTATCACTTCCACTATCGCTAGAGCTGCTGCTGTCACTACCACCACTATTTGCCATCTTCTCCTCCCCCTCTGGAGAATCCATGGCCAACTCCTCCCCCTGCTTTGATTTCCCAAGCGGAGTGTCCTCAGTGTCCATCATGTCTTGTTCGGGGCTCTCATGCCCTCTGATGCTGATTAGCAATGCATCATGTGAATATGGTGATGGTTCCTTCAAGCTGACAGACTCAGGATTGTTAGAAATCATGCTCTCGACAATGGACTGCTGAGATCTCTCAGCATTGACACGCAGCTTCTCGTCAGCTTTTCTGATAGCACGGCTCACCCGATCCCCGCTGCACCTCTGCATTGTGAAAGAGGAGAGTTGACCTGGTCCAGCACCTAAGGGGGCCCCAGGTCTCTCTCCAAGCAGGCCCAATTCTCCAGGTGCAATTCGTTCTTTCAATGGTTCTGGAGCTGCATCAGGTGCCAATTCCGCATTTGCAGGAGAGTCCACTAAAGGTGGAGTCTCACCAGCTGGAATTTCTGGAGAGCTGGTAACACAGGGCAACAGAGCCAATTTCAGAAAACAGAATACCTTGGTCTACCAACTTACACCAGTGCCAATGATTCCTTGAAGCACAAAATAATTGACCTAACAATATGTAGAATACTCTCGGACTCATTACCACACAGTTTTTTCCTCAATTTTCCAATTTTAAGAAACCCTTGCATTTCAAGAACATTTATCAGACTTCACAAGAGGCCAATGAGCAGCAAGAAAGGCAGCAGCTACAAAATGCTTTCACAGAAATGTGACAAACCTCCCACCACCAGGAGAAGGTTTGGCAAAGCTCACTCCCTCCCTCAACATATACTTGCCAGGTGCATGATATGAAGCAATCTGTAACCATAAATCACCAACTATAGACATTTTAGTGACACACAGTGCATAGGATGACATAGACCCAAAAACCAAAGGAACAGTCTGAATAATTCTTTCCCATATATTGCTCTTTCTTCTTCCATGCTTTCTCTTGAAGGGACACTGCTAAAATCAAAGGAAAGTTTCCAAAGAAAACCCACTCAGAACATTAAGAATCTAACAATTTCCATGACCATACCGCTTTGATGGCCTTCTCTATGGTTTTCCTTTCTGGCTTCACATGAGGCATTGATTCTCCAAATGCCTTTTCAACTGCCTGTAAATGGCAAGGACAACACATTAGCAAAGCAGAGCCATTTTGCAACATTCCTTCCCCAGCTTAAACAACCTAAGTCATCTTTGTCTCTGAGGAACTAAGCCCTACATACTTTACACTGGCCCTACCCACATAGGAACTGTAAAGGGTGGTCAGGCCTGCAACAGTCGACACTCACATTGTAGCACAGGTGAAGTCCTAGCTCAAGTTTCAGATCCAAGATATCATCTAAAATTCCACCAGTGAAAAAGCTAATCATCAGTCATTGACCCTGAAAGAGATGAGAACTAACCTTTATCGTCAACCCCTTTGGATTATCAGTAAGCAGAGTGATGAGACTATTTCGGAGCTCAATGGGGCTGATTACACCCCCAGCCTTTGTAGCCACAGCTGTATCAGATGTGGTTGTCACTGGGCTGGGTGTGTTAATGTTCTGAACCACAATGCTAGCCTTCATGGGGGCAGGTATGGAATCCCTCTCTTCAACAACTGGTCGTCCTTTGGGTGGCAGTATTACTGCAGTTTGTGGCTGAATTGGAGGTGGAAGCTCAGGGGAGGTAACAGAAGCTGCTTTTGCCACCCTTGCAGCCCCCAATAAGGATGCTGTTGTCATCACTGGCTTAGGTTTTGTGACAGAGACGACTGTAAGTGAAGGAAAACAGGCAAAGACAAGAAACAAGGAAGCCTGTTAGGATCAACCTGAAAAAGTATTGGGCATCCAAAACGAAACATGGAACTACCAAGAATCACAAGAAACCAACTGAAATGAAACAGAGGAAGTCATTTGGGTTCAGTTGACAGTTGCTAGTAGAGCATGACTCATCGGCCTTTGACACACTACTGAGAACAAAGAAGTGCTTACTGATATATGTCATAACATCATGCCAAGCACAGAACAAATTGCATCCCATGGTATCAATTTCAATCCACAGAAAAACCCACAGTACTGCTCCATCACCACCATATGCACTCAGGCTTCAAATGTTCTAAAATTCTTAGGTTAGGTGCTCATAAACCCTTCTCAAACCAGACATAAAAGTATTAGCAGAAAACAAGTTCACTGCAAGGATTTACCAGGGCTGCTTGTTGGTGCCTTCTGCATCTTTTTGGGCGGCTCCTTCTTGGGCTTCATTGGCACTCTCCGTCCATTTACTAATCAAAACCATAAGCCACCATGTTAGGCAACCATTGTGTAAGTTTGACAAGGCACTTAAGCATGCATGTCAAACTGTTACAGCAAACCCTGCAGTTAGGTTTCATATCCCATGGTTACCACCCCTTGAAAACTCTCTTGAAGCAAAGACTCACCATCCCCAGAGGCTCCACCTTGGTTTTTGACAAGAGAGTGTGTTGGATCCAGAATGATTGCCCTGCCAATCCAGACACATGCACCACATGTTGAACTGAGGAATTTGAGGGTTTTTACCCTTCCAAATTGGGAAAGTTTAGAAACCTTCAATTTATGTAGGTAGTTCAATACTCCACGTGAAAGCAAAGAGCAAGTAAAAGCACAATCAGCCTCACAGAGAGAAAGAAAAACAGGAGGAAGATAAGATAGGCATGGCAAAGACCCATGAGAGACAAATACAGAAGTTTAGTGCCAGAGCAACATAGATGGCTAGTAGAATGTGCAACATGATTCAACTTCCACTAGCTAGACATTAGCCCAATGTTGAGACTCCACTCAGACTTCACAGTTTCTCAACGATGCATACTTGTACAACATTTCTGTTACTTTACAAGTAGTGGACAGCAACAACAAGACAGTCTGGAAGAAAGCTTTAACACATGCAGTAAGACACTGAGAGGAAGAATTACAGCAAGAATAAGGCAACAAGCAAACTGAAACAAAAGACTGTTGGAGTTAACAAATGATCATTTTGACTCAACATTGGGAATTTAAGGGATTGAAATTGAGAAGACATACTTCCGAGACTTCTGCTGGCGCTCAGCCTCCTTGGAGCGGTTCTTCACACGATCCTTCTCACTTGCATTCAAAATTCGAAGAACTGAAAGCTTGCGCCACACTGACCCTGCCTCCTTTAGCACGCCATTACCATCTTCACCATGCCGCTGTTCCTCATAAATGTCACACAAATCTCCTGGTTCTGGAGCTGAAGAGAACTTATACTCCTCACTCCCAACCTTAATCACCTGGTCAAAAGAACAACAAACATTAGCAACTTTGTCACAAGGGAAAACACACAACCAATAGTCTGCTAATAACATTTACTCATCATGACAAGGACATGCAAATAGACTGAAATAGTAAAATGCTTAGAGTATCTCCAGTGGTGCTCAGTATGTGACCCTGCAAAAATATTTCTCATGGCCAAGTTTAGTTATTTACTTTTTTGCAACCTCACCCATAAAACTAAAACTGGGACTGCAAATAGGTGGGAGACTACTAATAGCAAACCACCTGAACCAGTCATTATGATTGGCCAATCAGAAACAGGGAGCAATGGTTAGATCATATTTATTTCACTCTTCGCTCACAGGTGTCAAGCTTTGTTGTGCCTTTCGCCAGCCTCAGCAAACTGTGCAAAACTGTTGGGCCAAAAAACTATTCTGCTGAGCCAAACCAACATGTTTTGACTTTTCTCATCCAATTTTAATGTTCAGGGTCACACACTGAGCACTGCTGGGGATGCTCTTAGACCCCTTTCAATCTAAGTTGAACCCAATGCCTTGTGCATGAATTCAGGCCACTGTGAGGTTCTAGTGAGAAATCCTACTTGAAAGCCAGGCTTTTCAGATCTTAAAAAAATGCATCTACAAAGACTTTGCAACCATAAAATCTCTACAGAGAAGGTACTTTGACTGACCAGGACAACAAAGAGGGGAAATTCAGTATGGAAGTTGAACAAGAACAAACAAATGGAAGCAACAAGATTGCCAAAGTACATGTGAGGAGAATAAACCAAGCTGAGCAAGCAAGAAGCTGTGTTGTAAAGACCTGCTGAACACCAGGTTTCAACTCCGAAGCAAGCATGCTTGAGAATTCAAGTAAATTTGTTGGAATCTAGGAACCAAGGCTAATGCCATTGCAAAAACATATTGAAAAGAATGTGTCTGGTGCAGCCAATTGTGCATCCACGAACAATGCAAAGCTCAACCACAGTTGAGGGGATAAGACAGGGAGAGGATGAGGGAGGGGACGAGGAAAGAATGCAACTGTCGATCGTTCTTGTCGGCCATAACACCCTGCAATCCAAAAAATCGCACACTCTGAGACGATAAAGGGCATCGAAAAGGAGAGTCTTACGTGACCAGAAGGAGTGATGCCGAATTTCATTTCACATTTCACATCTTCAGCTTCCGCACGCTTCAGATCCTCCAAAACCTCAGGAGTGAGCCTGATCGCCATCGCGAACGGTGCTCTACCTTGGTCCAAAGACAGAACCTGGAAGCTCTCCTCTTGAGAAGGTGCCACAAAAGCAAGCCCACTTCCTCCCGCACTCCCCAACCTCCCCTTCCCCATCCCTGTCCCCTTCTGCTTGGGACCCATCACCTGCCTCCTCATAGGCATCGCCATCCCCCTTCCCAACGGAGGTGGCGGGGCGACCACCATCCTTCCCGTCCCCCGCCCTCCTCCCTTCCCCAGCTTGCTCCCCGACATTGCGCCCAGGAACTAGGCCATCTACGGCAGTGTGTGTCTGGACCCTAAACAAATCAAGTTCCAAATCCCTGCCCCTTCTTTTTCATCTTCATCTCCTTCTTCCTCTCTCTTTCTCCATCGCCGTTCCTTACGTCCTTGGGAATTTCACCGGGCATCGAACCCTGAAAAACGCAGACAAAGCCAAAATCCAAGAAATCCGATTCCGTCCTTTTCCTCTCCTCTTGCACTTTGGAAAAAATTCCCTTATTTTTAAATTTTCCTCAGCGACCAAGGAATCCAGAATGTCCTCAGGAATGGCGGGCGGGAATGTTTTGTAACACAGGTTAGCATTGCCTGCAAGCGCGACAGTACGTGCGAAACACCAAACCCTAAAAAACGGGAGCGAATTACAAAGGAATAGGAAGCGCAAGTGAGCGCCAAACCCTAATCCAGTCATCGTTACGCGTGAGAGAAGGTAAGTCCGTTGGGATGAAGTTACGGAATATTTTATTTCATCCATCAATTGCTTAGGCTTTTAGCATTCAGACAAATAGATCCCAGATAAGGACAGTTTTTAAATTTATTTTTACAATAATTTAAAAAACAAAAATTTGCAATATAATTTCCATCTGTGTGTTTAAAAGGCACTAATTATTATTTAATCTTTCTGTAACTCTTTTTCATTCATCATTATGGGGGGAAAAAAAAATTCAAAAATACATACTACTGAAAACATATCTCTGGAGTCTGAATTACTTTTTAAAAATTTCATCCATCCATATTGTTGCATATGTTTTCCCCGCTACCACCACTCACTTAGTTATAAACTTTTCTTTTTTCTTTTTTCTTTTTTATCATTTCCATTGCTTTTCGCATTCGTGTTAGCCTACGTATGTCTCATATGGTACAAGGGGTGTGTTCACACTGTGGCCTTGTCATTTACATTAAAAAAAAGTATCTTAATGCCAAAGATGAATTATTTGGAAATTCAAATATTTTTCACCATGCAAAAATAATATAATCTTCAAAAAAATCCTCTAAAAGAAACCAAAGTTCTTCAAGATATTTTTATAACTCTGGAAATAAGCTCAAGTATCAACACAAGCCAAAATATCATCTTTCAAAAATCCTCATATAAAAATAGAGACCTATTACCTAGAGGCCAAAATCCATTAAGCTACTAGTTATTATACTCTATAATGAATCTAAACACAATATCGTTGCCTTGGTAGGCAACAAGGCCAATAAAAAATTTATCAAGCTTTTTTGAGTGATGTTTTTGGAACGTCATCAATGCTTTCAATACAATTTATAGAGAGAGAACTTTTGAGTGCAAATACTGACATCTGTGGAGCACATACCGCTATTGTTGTTGTTGTGGTGGTCAAATGGGTCCCAACTCCGCACTTGCTGCACGACATCCCTGGGGCATATGCTCCTATTCTTCTTCTTCTTCTTGTTATGGTCAAATGGTCCCCTGGTGTCGGCACTCCCTCAACGCATCGGTTCATTTGGCCTTTGGAAAGTCCAAATTCCTTAAACAAGTAACCAAATTGAATTCGTTACGACCAGTGTTGGCCAGTTAGTGAGTTTTGACCGGGTTATCAAGTTGGTTATTAACAACCTACCTACCAGTTGATTCTTAATTTTTTGATAATCAATTAAATTGATAACCGCCAGGTTTTGAATTTTAAATTTTTTTAATAACCTATGTGGAGACTTGATTATCGTCTAGATAGGTTATCAATTTTTAAACATTAATAAATAAATAAATTGAAAAAGAAAATTTTTTTAATTTTTAATTTTTTTAAAACCTTATAACCAGATAATAACTCATAGGACAATAAGTTGTTATCAACTCGTTATTTGATAACTGACCTTATACATTAACCAACAATTATTACCCAATTTTTTAAAATTTTGATATTGACAACCTATATGGTCTGGAAAAAAATAATAATAGCTTAACTCGTGGTTATTAATGAAAGCAATAACTGGTCAACACTGGTTACAACCTTACTACAGATTTCTTGTTTTTAAATAATTTTGTGATGTTTTTTTTTTTAATTTGTATTTTGGTGATTTTAATTCTCAAAAAATCATTGAATTTGCACCCCCCCCAAATTCCAAAATTTTTGCACCGAAAAGAAAGCCACATGCTCAAAAAGTATGTTTAAATTTTTTTTTAAATAGTTCAGTTTAATTAACAATTAACACCTAACTAATTAAACGTGTAATTTTAAAACAACTTTAAATTACAAGTTCGAATAGTCAACGGTGAATGCTACCAGGTCAAACGGGCCAAAAGAAGAGGCGGAGGTTGAAATATCGGATGCTACCGAATGAAAGATGGACACCTGGATGACCAAAATGGAAGTGGTGGAAGAAGAGTGGTGTGTGAAAGGGAATTTTAAAAATCGAGGAATTTGATGGGACCGAGATGAGACAGGTTTCAGGACTCGATTGGTCGAAGAAATTTCTTAAATCAATTGTAAGCAATTTGCTACCACCTATCAGCCTTTTGTTTGAGTGCAAATTTTCATTTAAAAAAAAAAAAAACAATTGCCAAAAATCATCACAAGTGCCTACAATATGAAAATGTGTTTTAAAAATTTTATATTTTAATATTTTGAATATTGCCAAATTTGGCTAAATATTCTTATGAATGATTGCCGCTTGAGCAACATCACAAATTTGGGAAAAAAAAAAAACATTGCTACATCACACACACACATTTTTGGAGATTCTAAAACCAATTTATTTTTTTGGAAATTCATTTTCCTTATATCATTATTTTTGAGTGCCTATAAGGAGGGGACAAACCCTATATAGCTAGTAAGTTTTTATTATCATCCTTTGAATTACACTATGTAATTGGTAGAATTTTCATATTTTTCACCCTCCTTGACCAATTTATATTTGAGTTTTACCCTTAGCCAAAGAAATGTAATTGTTCTGAGGCGGAGTAGAAAAAGCCATATAAGGTTTTTTTTTTTTTTTTTTAATTACTTTCCTTGAAAAATATTCTTAGCTTAGATACTCAAAAGCATTGTAAATACAACTATTTGCCACAATAAGAATTAGGACTTGAATATATTACTAAAGGTGTTGAATAGTTTCATTATATATATATATAAATTCTAATAAGATTTTAAAAATTTGTGTGTTCATGTTCACAATGCTAATTGCACAAATAATTGTTTTTCTTCACTTACCAATGCGTCATAATTTTACACATATTATACATATTTCAATTTACTTTAAAATTCTATAATTGATAGACCATTTACCTTACATTTAACCTTATGAATTAAGAAAATGTTTGTCATTTACCTTGCCTTTAGTCAAATTGATAATTGTACAAAGTTTACATACCCTTGTTAATTGTTACCCATATTTTGAAAGCTTGTATACCTTTTACCTTAATAGTATATCTTTTAAAACTTGTATTTACCATTGCCCCCATTAATATATTCAACTAACATTGATCAATACTTCAACTTTGGTAACCAATTTGTCAACTATTAGATTTCTTATATGAATTAAATTGCTTGTGAATAAACATTTAATGAACTACATTATATAAACATTTTTTTAAAAAAATCGTTCCTTCCATTTGAGAAATCTAATTTAACTTCTCATTAAGTCAAAACTTTCTAGCAAATCTATGTAGTAGAAAAATAAGTTGTGTGAAACCTTTGTACCTATCTTTTTACCCTTACACACCTCTTTCCCCTTTAGAACTACCGATTTGAACTTTTGCTTGACATGTTGATATTTATAAGTATATGAAAAAAAAGGTGACTAATCTAACAACATTAATCTTGGGGTAATTACACCACAAAATGTGTATTTTTTTTCTATTATCATCCCTCATTTTATTTTTCAAGATTAATAATAAAATTGAGAATCCAAAATATTATAATTAAAAGTTGATAGTATGACTTTTTAAAGGTGGTGAACCTTGTATCTTGAAGGTCCAAGCATGGTGCTAAAAGATTATTGTAATAGTGCCACACATCATAAAATGAAATTTCAATTTTTAAAAAAAAATTGAATCATGTCAAAAATGAAGTAAAACTAGTTTTAAAACATTTTGATCACTCATGTCCATTTTTATGCAAGTTTAAGAAGATAGAACATGATGTAGGATAGTTGTGCCAAAATTTTAAAAACCAATGTGGTTATTATGTTGGGTGGTTTTCAAAAAAAAATTGGGTGAAAATCACAAATGTTAATTTTTAAAATATAATTTAAAAATCAACTTGGTTTTTTTGGAAAAAAAATCATTTTAGAGAACCTGCCAAGGTCTTAAATTTTTTACGTATATAACTCCATTTGAATCTCATGAAAATGGTTTTCACATTACTATAAATTGTGGGTGCAATTCACTAATCTTTGTTCACTAGATCAATGAATTCACTGCTTTTTCATTAGTCCTTATTCACTACAATCAATGAATTCATTTAAAATCTAGTGAAATCCCTTGGTGTACAAAGACACCTTTTGTTGTAATGTCACAAATGTCAAAACCTTAGTTTTTAAAGGTAGGTCTTCACAACCAAATATCAAAAAAATTACAATTTTTTTTATTTTCAAAGTTTCATTTTTCAAGAAAACACATGAATGATTACAAATTTTGTAATAAAATTCAAAGATGAAACAAAAAACAAAAAATAAGTAGGAAGAAAAATTATTTTTTCCAAGTTATAAAATGCATTTTTTTTTCTTAAATTTCTCTTACTTTTAAAACTCATAACTTTTTCATTTCTTGTTCATTTTAAGCAATCTAAAGTGTTAAGGAGCCTTAACTTAAAATCTACAAATCACTTTGGATCACCAAAGGCACTGAAACAACATCCAAAAAACGTTTGGCTATTTGGTTAATAGGTTCCAACTGTTCTAAAATCTTCCTTTTCAACTTTTTGATCCCCTTATTTTTTGGGGGATCATAATTTTCTCACTTTTGATTCATTTTTTATGACTTTTAGTACCTAGGGTGTGACAAAGCAAGGGTTTTAATTTTTCTTTGGACACCATAAATAAACCCCTCCCCTTGAATTTGGCCTAAGTGTACATACAAATTAAAAAACAAAAGAAAAAATTATGCCCACCCCTTCAATTTCAAAATAAAACAATCATTTGACTATATTTTTTAATATGCAAAAAGGTTAAGAACTAGAATCAAATATGGTCCCATTACCTTACATGGGTATCATTGTTTTTAACCAAAAGAATTGGCCAAATTTTCATAATGCCTAGTTCTCAACTCAATGAAAATAAAGGTGCTAATGAGATTTGGGGTGAGAATTAGTTTGAAAATTGGGATGATTTTCACTTGATTTTTGAAAATTACATAACATTGGGTTTATCCTTTTATGAAAAACCTTCAATTCTAGTTTTTTTTTAATTAGAACTTTTTTAATTAAGATTTTCACTTCACACATCAATGGAACCAAGATTTGATTCAAGGTTTAATTTTTCAAAAACATTATGGTTCTAGTTTTGAAAATCAATCCCAATTCAAATATTTAAATTATTATTAACTTGGACCAAAACCTATGTTTAATTGTTGGTTAATCCCCAATTTTTGTCATTTTTATTTTTCAGAAAAAGGTATCCCAATTCCAAATAAAGTCTTTAAAAATTAGAATCCAATTTCAATTTTGATTCTAATTTTCAAATTCAAGCTTGGTTTGAATCTCATTCATATAAACCATAATTAGAACTAACAATTTTTACCTACCAAAATGGGTACCCACCCAACACGAATTATTATCTTCCATTGGGATATGGGTGGTCATGACACCTTATTGAATAAATAAGATAAGTGTGGTTTTGTTTAAAAATGAAAGTATTCCATCTTTATTTAAACTTACACAAGAAAATATATATGCCCAACATTGTGTAAGTCTATTTCCAAAATACATTCATGAATGTTATGTAAATGTAAATGATTTACACTTACATATTTTACAATGTGTAAATCTACCATTTATAGTAATATGCACAATACTACATGATAATTTATCCCATATGTTTTGTTCACAGTTCTACCTTACATGACTAGACCAATGGGAAATGCTACAAAAGCTATTATGTTGGGAGTGTCCATAGTATGAATTTTTTTTGTGATAGGTTAATAAAAATGACCCCTCATCCAAAAAAGTCACTTTGGTTGCACCATCACAACTAATTAATGTAATTAACAATAGAATTAAGTACCCATAATTATGCAATGTTAACCTTGAATGATGAATGAAAACTTTGTAGCTCATAATATTTTGGTTGTGTGTATATGGAGTAAATGCAACACCTACACATCTACTTTTTATTTCAATGACCTTGGCAAGTGCAATATGTTCATTATGTTCCAAGCCCTAATCCTTTGTGAGAGAATGAATGACCAAACAATGAACACAATACCCTTTACATATTCATATTGCATTTTATTTTTAAAATCTCTCTTTCTTTTTAGGATTCAAAATATTGACTACGGAAATGGAATCAATTCAACAAAAAAAAAAGGGAAAAAAAAGAAAAGGGAAAAGGGCAAATTGTAGGCATGAGGAAAGGAGGTATGTATGAAAGAAGAAAGTGAAAGTGGAACAAAATCAACCAAAAGAAGAATGAAAAAGGGGGAAATGGAAATGAGGCAAAAGGTAGGCATGAAAAAAAAAAGAGCAAAAGAAAAATATATAATGTATAGAGTATGGAGAATGATATATTATAGAATCCCTTTCATTGTGGTGTTGTAAGCTCTCCCATGTTGCTCCCCTTTATCTAAGTTGTTTGCAAATGTAGTTGGTGGAATTGTCTTCATTTTGTAACTTTTTGTGTTGTTGGCATCTCCAATAATGACCAAGTGAGCTTCTTACTTTATACCTTTTTTGTCATTTTGTATTGCTTTTTCTTGTGGTTGTATTATAATTCCCTTCATTGTGATATTGCCTAATAAAGTTTAAGGTGAGCTCCCCATGTTGTTCCTCTTCATTCACATTATTGCAGGTGTAGGTGGTAGTGTTGCGATCATCTTGCAATTCCTAGATTGTTGCAACCTTCATCAGAACCCTATTTCAAATGAGCCCAACCCATGATGGTAAACAAGCAAGGGTATTTGGAGTTGAAGGTTTTAGGTTCATCGCCAATTGAAGAAAACGACTTCAATTTCCTAAATGAAAAAATTATCCTTGTTTCTTTGTTATTAAATGATCATACATTAAAGGACATCCATGTTTTTTCATCACCACATGTTAACATAAACATTGAAAACTTTGTCATTCAAAAACTTTATTGACTTTGCATAAAGAGGCCAAGTTTTGGGTTTAAGGTTTATAATGTGTAAAATCATATAAATGAGAGAATTTTTTGTGTTTTACATTTACATTTATCTCGTTTTACACAAGATAAAATAACCTTACATAATTTACACTTACACTTTTGACATTATACACTTACATGGAGTAAATGAAAAATATATACTCACACATGAAATATATATATATTTCTTGATATACACAAGTACACTTACCAACTAATACACTATGCCAAAATCCTAGTTTTATGATTACATCCATAACTACATTTACAAGCATATGTGCCATTCTTGACTACATGACTATGTAGTCAATACGGACTCATTGTTTTTGCCATCTAGTCATGAACATAGTTGTAGTCATAAGTGTTAGTCCATGTGATCTCAATGACTATGGTCAAATTTGACGCATGACTAAACACATGAATAAACATTGGACTATAGACATGACTACAACATGATAAACATATGGTCTTATAAACATGACACATGTCTTCTACTCAAACCATACTAACCTAGCCTAGTCTAAGTAAGTAAGTAGGTTTAACTAGCTAGGTAAGTAAATAAGATCCTATTTATTTTGTTGGGGACAAGCCTAGTCTTTGATCGGTTCATCCCAAGTGACATTTGCACTTTGAATACTTTTAATGCATACTATGTCTAATACATTCTTTCACATAATTAATTAATTTACAAAATTGAAATTATAGACAAAGGATATGGAATAAACTATAATATATATGTTTAAAAGAAACATTACAACATTATCCCACATCTTTTACCCATATTCCATTACATAAATTTGTAAGGCAACCATCGAAGGCAATGTGTTAGGCTTTTGTGTCGATTCAATTTGAGGAAGTGCTGAATTTGCCCAACTAAGGTGGCCAATTCATGAAAATGAGATGTATGTTGTGGTAAGTTGTTTAAAGACCTAACAACACTATTCAGGACCCATAAAACAAAGGTGTTCAATAATGTGTCCTTGAAATATTTTGAAACACAACCAAAAGCCATGGTGAAACAATTGCAATGGCATGACACCTTGGTATTCATGGATGTGGAATTGATCCACAAGTCGAGATATTGCAATGTTGGACGCCCTAAAACAAAAGGAAGAATATAACAAAAAATCCTCCACCAAGACTCAAACCTATGGGCAATCTTTGTGGGTGAAAGTAGCTTGGAAAGAAAAATAAAGGAGGCCTATGTGGCACATCCTTTCATGCAACACTACTTCATGAAGCCAACAAGATAAGAAGGCATGCATAATTTAAGGTTGAGGCAACACATGTGGTTCAACATCAAAGACTTCAAGATGCTTGATGGACCGACCTCATATTTCACAACCAAATATGCAAGGCCATATGAAATAATTGTGAAGCTCGACCCTAATGTTTATACATAGAAGTTGTCAATTCATTTTGTGGCACATTCAACTTTTCACATCTCAAAACTAAAATTATTTTTAAAGGATGAAAAAAAACTAGACCAAAAGCAAAAAATGCGACTAAAAGTTAATGTCATTGAGCAAAAGCTTGCTAATGAAATAAAAAGCACCATCTAAACTAAGCATACATGTTTACAAAACAAGGAGTATATAATTAAACATAAAAATTGCCACCCCAAAGAGGTAATCTGAATGAAATTTTCACACTTGGTCCACTTGCCAAATATGATGGCCAAGTTTGAACAAGAAAAGGGGCATTAATTTGGAGTGAAGCGGATTAAGAAAAAAAAGCTTCAAGAGGAGGCAACCCAACCCCAAAACCGCTTAGAATGTTGATGAAGGCATCAACTGTTGTAAAGTGAGGGAAAAAATGTTCAACAAACAAACAAAAAAACTTAAACAAAGGAGGGTTAAGGGTTTTCACAAGCCTAGTTGGCAATGAGAAGGCTAAAGATCGATGGGAGGAGGGGGTGGTTGGGAAAGGCAAAACAATGACAACCAACAGAAATGGACTTGGGGGTTGGACTCAAAATTTGGAAATCTCTTGAAGTTTGATTAGGCAAAATGGGGATAATGGTGTGTGCGAATGAAATAACACACTTTCGATTAAAGGAGTAAAACTCCTCGTGCATGAAATTGCAATTCATGTCCCACATGGGAGAAGTAAGTTCAAGTTGTACAACCTAGTTTGGCACTATCTAAACATTGGTGCATCCATAACCTTCATCGGATGTGGTCGCTAGTGTTGTTGTGTTGAACTTGAAATGGACTCTAAGGAGAAGTGAAGGCCACAAAAGGGGGGGGACAAACAAGTGAAAGTTGGGAAATCAAATTTGGGTGTGTTTGGATTTTGGGTAAACAACCCACCCAATACTCCTCATGTGTTGTGTTGGAAACCAAATGAACAACATGACACAAATGAACTTTCATGATGCATGGAATAGTTGACCCCAAAATGTTTGGATTTGAAAGATGTGTCGACAAACAATTCAAGGGTGAACTCTTCGAAAATCATTAATGAAGACATTGAAATTTTTTAAATGGGGGAGAGTGACATGCCCTTCTGGACAAAACCAAAAGTGGACTTGCTTAGCTAAGGCCCATGCTGGGACCACCATGGGGGAGCCCCATGTTGGCATGGGTGTTGCGATTTGATTGCCAATTCAAGTTTGACTTTTGGTGCAATATGCCATCACCCAACATAAAGGTGTGCAAAAATAGGTGGAGGGTTAAGGAATGGTCTAAGGCCTTTCTAAAATGAATCTAAGTGTTAGATTTTATATTGGACTACCAAAAGGAATCATGGACTTTGGGCAATGAAACCCTAAACCATTTGGGAAGTTTGTATCCATGCTAAATCCCTTATGCTTCAAAACGCCTTTGTTAAAAAATTAGTATGTGATTAATGTCTTTGATGGGGGATTTACCAACATGTGGTTTGGCTAGTGTGTAGGTGAGTTGGAATTGTCTTAAAAGGTCGAGGAATGTGGGGACGTGGTGAAGGGCATCTGAAGATGAAATTAAATGAGTGGGGACTCAATGGCATGTGTAAGCTTTAATTTTATTTTGATTATATGAAGTAATATACATGTCATACTTTTTATATGTCATAATTTGCCCATTTCATTGGGAACTTTGCAAAGGAACACATGGAAATTTTGTGATGAGTCTTTTGTATTATAAAAATATATAGTGAAATTAATTTTTTGAAATTATTTTATATTGTAGACAATGGCCATCAACAATGGCCTTTCTTGTTATTCCACATGGGTTGTCCACTCGTTAATCCAATGAACAAAGTAGTGTTCACAACTCAAACCCTAAGATTTGTCCATAAGCATGTTCAAGCAAGAAAAAAAAACCTACATACAAAAAAAACACAACATAACCCACATTCCAAAGGACAAAAAAGGTTGTGCAAAATTAGATCAAAATTTCATTATGATTTCAAACTTGTTATCCATCCAAAATTAAATTGGTGGAATCATTTTAAAATTATCCTCTAGATGTCCATATGACAAATTTCAAAATTCACTTCATTCATTTGGGTAAAAATCGATATATAAAATTATACTTGATACAAATTGATTATAAATGAATATGTGTGCACATCAATTCTTTTATTTATTCCAATGAACATAAGGAAAAAGAGCCTCATTAGTTATTAGTTCATGGATTGTAATTTGACATGTGTTGATTTCCAACATTTCTTTTAAAGTTATTTTTAAATGCATCAAATGGCCTCTTGCCATTGGCATTATATGTTGAAATTTCCAAAATTATATATAGACATATATAGACCTTGTGACTTTAAATAAATAAAGAAAGGAAAAACATCATGCAAGGAAATAATAAAAGAAAAAAAGGACCAAAATTCAAATACAAACAAATCTAAAAGCGCAAAACGCATAATGGGGAGCTCTAAGAGGAAAAACCAAATAACCTAGGACCTAAACCCATCACCAATAGCATGAAGCAAGTCGTGCAAGGAAACAAGTGAAAAATTAGGAAGAACACCCAACCCAAAAGAAGCCTATCATTGCTACGATTGCCTATTGTAAAATAGTGGTGGCCTAGATTCTTTGAAAAGCCACAAACACCCTTTACATAAAAAATGAACATAAAATCAAAAGAGTAAGACCTCCAAAACCTTTTAATAACATGCCGTGTTGACACATGAATGAAGAAAGTTGTTAGTTTACTAGTGTAAACATTCAAATATCTTTATTACAAAAGGATAAAATCGTCCTTAGGGTGTTGGTTGCAATATGACACAAACTTTTCTTGAATTATAATTGTCACAACCACTCTCCAAGAAGAAACGACTTGTGAAACAAGATTAACATGAATTAGGTCAATGATGATTCCATTTGCCAAAATGTGAATACCATTTATTATAAGCACAATATATGTTCGTTGCCATGATGACTAGCAAGATGGTGTTGGGAGAACATGAAATTGCTCGCACCAAACATGGAACCACATGTCCTTAGCAATGGAGGTGAATGAATCTTGAACCACATCATGTGTGGCAATGCATTCTCCCCCATGAACACAATGAAATAAGTGTATCCTTGTCAAATCTATAGGCTAACCACATATGCATCAAGAAAAACCACAAGCCATATTATGGGGGAGACTCAATCTAATACACAATGCTAAGGGAAAAATGCCAAAGGCCATTTAAAAAAATGGAATGAATGTTAATCCTAATAACATGCCCAATAACAACGTCCTTCTATTAATATTTAGTGCATTCATTGTGCATTGTTTAGTTTCCCCCCATTCCCACCCATGAACATGAAAAGATGAATTGTACAAAATGAGATAATATTAACTTTCATTACTTGGGCCAATTATTACAGTTGCCCAATGGTAAATAGTCAATTATTGCTGAGAAACAATCATTTCCTACTATAAGTGTTCATACAAGGTAGTGAAAATTAATGTTTATTTTTGTGCAAAATCTCATCCAAGGTTCATAAAAATGGGGCTACAAATAGTTTTCAAGGAATTAATTTTAAAGAAAAAGGATCATATGCTAAATCTATTTGAATTGTTGGTGTATAATCGTCATTAATGTTACATCATAGATTTCTTCGTGCCACCTCAACCATTGATGGTTCAAGATAGAGAAGCCATATTTTACACCATAAATATGCTAGTTTTGCATTGCAACACCTTTCCTTCTTCTCCATTTACACTATCATTTAATTTTTCTTGAAAGAGTTTGCTTCATGTATTAACAAATAACAGTCCATTGTTGCCACCTCCATTGCTTTGATTGTTACAAGATTCATCACAATTATCATATTATGCATAATGCATTGTGTAACATATTGTTTAAAGTTCATTAGGTCCTATGAATCAAGTTTCTAGATTTTGCAAATCAACAATAATTAAGTTGGAATAACAAATTGCAACTTGTGTCATTGTCATGCAATGTGAACTTTGGAATTTGGAGCATGAGCAGTGCAACTTGAGCTTGGAGCCTTGAACTTTGGTTTGCAATGGTGATCTTAAATTATGCACACCACAATTGTTGAAACCCTCTCGTGTAATTGGCAACATAAATCTATTTTCCAAAATCCAAATGTCTGTTAAATCTCCATGTCCTTTTGTGTTGTCCTTATGAAACCTAAGTTGATTTTTTTCATGATTTATATTCAAAATTGAACCTTCCAAGTTCAAGGTTTCAAACTTCAATTTCTACTTGAATTTATTTTGTCATGTTTTCATTTGTTTATAATATTGGGTTTTTGTGTCTAGGTTTTGGAATATTAAGTTTTTATGTTTGAACTTTGGACTATGGAGTAGTTTTTGAAAACCAATCACCAATTGGTAACATGTTGTTAAACATGATTATGGACAATTGACAATTCAAGAATCAATGACCATAGGTTAGGTCTCGAGATCAATTGATCAACACATGAATACATTATATTAATGAGATCTTGTCACCTTTTTTTTTCAATTGTGATCTCAAATCAATCATCAATTAAACTTTTAGTTTTTAAATAATATTGGTCTTAATGATTCCTCCCCTAATTGACAATGCTCATAACTTGTTTAATCCTTTATAATTTAATCAACTAATTGATAATTTTGGGATCAATCCGAATTGTGATTAATAGTGATTGTGTCATGAACAACACTTTCACATGATGAATGGAATTCATTCATATGGATGTTCATGCACAATTCATAACTAATTCCTAAATCATCCTAATGAATTCTTACTTCATTTCTAATTAACTTTTAGTTCAATTTTCTTTTAATTAATTTCGAAGTTCAATCCATTCATGCAAAATATGGTAAAAACATCAAAACATCAAAACAACAAAATTGGCTATGGAGTTGAAACTTTTCTAGAAACAACATGCTCTTATTCCATATTTTCAAAAATTCAATGTTCTACAATGATCCAATGTCTTGCCAAAAATGATCACCTAAAATAGTCCTATGATCAATTCAAATTCAAATAGTGATGAAAACCATGTAAAGTAGCTAGTAAATCCTAGGAAAATAACTAGATTAAGTAAGTATTTACTAACTAACTATTTACAATAAGTAATTATTCCCTAAACGCATACCTAAAGTTAGTCATATTAGATGGTAAGCTTCCCTCTCCTTAAATTTTGTAATGAGGCTTATTACCCATCATCAAGTGGTTTGGGTTTTCTATTTGCAATGAAATGGTCCTTCATTTGTGCTTAAAAGACAAAAGTATTAAATAGTTTTTAAACATTAATTAAAAGCCCATATGTTTGTTTGAATGGCTTGAAATTTCATATTGGCATCAAACTAACCAAAGAGGATCGACTATTCAACTCATCAATTAGAAACACAATGCAAATAAAGATTGGATTACCATTAATCAAAGTCTTTTGGGCTCATGGTCTAATAGACTTCAAAGGCAAGACATTAAATATATTGTAATGGGCACTATTTGGGTGACAATGTGATTCTATGCAAGGTTTGATTAATGTTCTACAAAATAGTAATCATATACAAAAGAAGTTCCTATTGTGGCAAATCCTAAAACATAGGTTCATGCTCAACATTATTTCCTATCTTCTTGGTGTCTTGGGTTCAAATCCTAAATGAAAATAATTAATAATTTTTTTGTCAAGAAAATGTTTAAGTTTTGATGATAGAGGATATTAACTATGCATTGCACAAAACCATGTTGTGTTTTTGAAATATTCAGATATTGCTCAATAGTGAGTATTTAATGTCTTTCCTTCAAAGAGATCAGTTTGGCATTCAATTCATTAAACCATGAAAGAAATCATCAAATTACAACCACATTGTCACATGTTAACTCTTCATCCATTCACATTTCCTTGTTTTTGAAGCATGGTTTAAAATGAATTAGCACCATAGTTATTATACAAGTGAAAATAGGATAAAAGGAGCCATTATGGTATGTAACCATTATTTAATTTCCATTGCAATAAGTGATTATTTAAATTAATGTTGATATTTTTATATTAACTTTTAGAATAATATTTATGATGCACTAAACAAACATTTGACAAAATTTGAAATGAATCTAATGCATCTGAAGCCCAAAAGTATTTTAAAACAATGTAACCTATGTTTTTTTGTTACTTAAATAACTTTTTAAAAGACCTAAAATAATTTGAAAATGACATTTCTATGGGAATGTTTTTATGTACACCATTACATTATAATATAATGTAACATTTTTGGGGTTATAATAATTTTTTAAAATAATTTAAAGTCAAATTGTAAATCATGATTTTATACATATTTAATAAAATATTCCTTTATTAAATACTATTAAGGACTTAATCTTTGTCCTAGATTGGCTCCTATTATTTTATTTTGACCCTTCCTCCAATCAAGAAGTTTGAATTTCAATAGTGAAAAACACTTGGTTTAGATTCTCTAGTGCGAAGATGCCTTTAACTTTGTCATCTTGTTTCAATAACACATGTAAACCTACTATGTACAATTTTTAAACAACATGTGAAAGGGAGTATAGGCATGCCTCATGCATAAATTAGATTTTCCAATTTATTCACATTCTTTCAATTACAATGTCTCTCAAATGGCAAATTAGGATCTAGATTGGAAGTTGGGACAATATTTATAGAATTGATTTACAATGTGAAGAAGGAAGACAAAAATAATGTATAAAAGTGTTCCAAGCTTGTGTGTAAGGTAATAGTTGAAGATTGATATGTTTTTTTGAAATAAAAGCTTATTCAAAGCAAAGCCAAGGGGGACCTTATTTTGAAAATGCCTCAATTTGAGGGTATTACCTCACAAAAAGATCAATAATTGTACTTGTAATTTTTTAGTATTTAATTGGTTTTTTTAACACTTATTGTTAGTAGATGGATGGAGGGTGAAAGCACACTAAAGTAGGCCAAAAAAGTAGTCTACCTTAAATCACATTTAAAAATATGACAATTTTTTACAAAAACACAAAAGTAGATTGAAAAGTTTTTTTTATTTCATTTTGAAAACATCCATGCTTGCATTGGGTTTATAATAAATTGAGTATAAAATTTGAAAAAAATTAGTATAATAAAAGTAGGTAACAAGTAGGTTTGAAATTGATTGATAAATATTTTTTAAAACCTACTTTTACCCTACAACTATATATTTATACTAAAATGTGAAAAAGATGAAAAACCATAAGTACATTTTAGGCACCCATCAATTATTATTTTTAAATATAATATTTCATCTACTTATAATCTACATATAAGGGTTATAAAGTAGACTATGACATTTGCTTGAATTTACATCAATCTACTTAAACTTACTTTAAACATGTATTATTTATTTAAAGTTTTAACAAAGTTGAAAAAAATGTTCATATTAATCCTTGAACTAAATGATATTTTAAAGTTCAATATATCAAAACATATTTCCTAGCTACTTTTCATTTATGTTTCAAGGAACATTTGCAATCTATTTTACCATGAGGCACATGAAATTGATGACAAAGAAGGTGCATAAGATCCCATTGGTGGTAAAAACAAATAGGCACAAAAATTTATATTAGTGGCAAAGACATAGGTGTAAGAAATGATTGGTGAATTACAACTTGTGACTACTATTACTAGGGGTTTTTGTACAAGAAACAAGGCAATTAAAATGAAAGGAGTTTTGTTTTTTTGTCAAAAATTAAAAATCTAATCAACAACTTAATTTGTTTATAATGGGAGAGAAATTATGTCCATAACAAACTTCTTGGGCCATAATTCAGCAATAGTAGTTGTATTTTTTTTCATGGGTTTGTATTGTCTAAACATAGATGTTATTTGTCTAAAACACGTATGAAAGATGTATAAGTAAAATGAAATATTTTCATTTTCACAATAAGATTTTTCATATTCCTATTCATATGTGCTCCATACATGGTTTAAATGCACAACATTTGTGTTTAAACAATACATGGACCTATGAAAAATATATTTCATTCAACTATATATTATTGCCAAATTGTGGCTTAAGTAGTTTGTGATGTCTTGTAAAGCCCACCCCTTTTAGTGTTAAGAAAAAGGGTGAGGTTTTTATGCATTGTGAATCATGATGTAAACAATTTTGCATATAATAAAAAAAATTGCTAACCATTGCAATGGAGGAAATATTCCTTTTCTTGCTTTAAGGCTAGAATTTTAAAAATTGACATTGTAAACATGCCATCACAGTTGGGATTGATTGTCAAGGTTTACATAACCACGTTGTTGGTTGAATTTTGAACCAATCTTGTGTGCAAGTATAAAAAATGGGACCAAATTGGCATGGGTAAGGGCTTTTAGTCTTATAACTATTATTTTCAAGACATCAAGAACCCAAATTTAATTTATAATTGTCATTATCAAGAAAAAAAATACAATGAAATAATTGCCTACAAAACTATGGTTATTTTTTGGTTTGTTCATGAACTCCCAAGGTTCTTTGAATCTTTGAAATAATTGGAATCAATGGATCTTTGATTTAGATGTTTTCAAGATTCCAAAATTTACAATTAATAACAAAATCAAATGCATGCACAACATTCATTTGGACCCATTTTAGGCAAGTAAACTAAGTAAGTCCCTTACCTAAATATTATAGGTAAATGTCGTGGTAAGTATGCAAGTTGATTGGTAATGTTTATAATACCTTTTATAATTATTCTACCCATTGGTATATATTTCATTCTACCCAACTTCACTCTAATTGGTAGGGTTTACCTTTACTTAATTGTTTTGAGGCAAGGAAAATAAGGACACACATACAAATGTAATATAGTTTATATGCATTCTTACTTGGTTATGATGGATTTGCTTGAATTATGGTTCATGACTAAGTATTAATATTTTAATTACTTTCAAGATTGTTGTCTCAAACTCTTGAATATATTTATTATGTTACCATTTGTTACTATAGGAATGCCTTCAATATGGCAAATAAATGATTGAAGGGATTTTCTTAACCTCTTTAATTTTTCCTTAACAATGTGTTTTCATGTTTGCAATGGTAATTGAGCAATTGAATTTTTTTCTCCACTTGCAAATGTACCATATTTGTACAAATGTTATACATAAGCATTCTAATTTTATCTTACCATTTATCTCCTTATATCAAGAGATTGTATGTTAATAAATATTAGCCCCAACCTTAATTACCTTGTGTAGATTGTAAACAAAAAAACTCAATCTTTTAGATTGAAAGAGTTAACATAAGTGTTTAATCTTGGATGGTAACTTGAATATCTATAACATATAAGATGGTTCTAAAAAGGCAAGTTATTTTATGTGTTTTGAGCCAAGGTGGTGCTTTAAATAAGTGTCTATTTTGAATTAGAAATTGTCAAATCACATTGTAAAATATAATGTAAAGCACAAAGAAGAGGCTAGTTCATCATACTTGAAAGTCATAGGGTCCAAGTGTATGAAC
>Ga0116231_10002620_pt1 | contig 37588 bp, 26 predicted proteins | sample S1TSphgellanicum_2_FD_89695 | JGI IMG/M metagenome (GOLD analysis project Ga0116231, IMG submission 89695) | Host-associated microbial communities from peat moss isolated from Minnesota, USA - S1T2_Fd - Sphagnum magellanicum MG | ecosystem: Host-associated > Plants > Peat moss > Unclassified...
GAAAATAATAATTTAGAATTCAAATATCGGTTTTTAGATCAAATAAGTTTTTTGAATTTAAATAACAATTTTCAGAATTGAAATGTCAATTTTCATATTCAAATAACAATATTCAAAATTGAAATGTCCATTTTTAAACATAATTACTAATTTTCAGACTTGAAGTATTAATTTTTAGATTCATTATATGAACAATATACATATGTATGCATATATATATATATATATATATATAGTACATACATTAAAATACACCCTTATGTGATTGTAGATACCTTTAGGATGTAACTAATTTGGTGACTATTGCGACTAATGGGACACATCAATGTATTAATGGATGAAAATAAATGTAAAATTGATGCAACCAATAGGATGAAATTTCTAATACTTGCATCATAGTTGTGAAAATGATCAAAATAGTTGAAAGTTGGTTTTGTAGTTGCAAATATTCACAAATCTAGTCGCAAACGAGTACAAGTCACATGTAATCATAAATTGAATGGTTACATTTTGGCTGATTTCTACTAGTGTTTGTAGTAGTGCCATCAAATGACAAAATATTAAACCTTCCCATCCAATTTTTTTTTTCACAACAACGATTTAGAGATCAAATGGTCTTTTGAATTTGAATATACATTTTTAATGCATATATGTGTGATTTAAGAAATGTGAAAATGATGGTATTAACCTTCAATTTTTTCACATTGTGAGTTGAAATTTCATTTACATGGTGTAGATTTTACAGAAATGTTACCATCTATTTGTTCATTTCTATATTTATTATGCCACTTGAAAATGCCAAAATGAAAATTTGAAAGACATAAAAATTCATGATTATTTCAAAATTTTGTATCTTAAACCAAATTCCATAAATTTTGTATTGACGTCAACCTATATTTTTAAAACTTTTATGGAGGCCTTGCCAACTCATGTCAAAAATATCAAGTTGTATAATCTTGTCATAACTATTTATAAAAAAATCACATACATCACCTCTCATGGTTTACAAGATTGAAAATTTACAAATAAGGCCAAAGGTTATATATATGTGTGTTTTTAGTTCAAACATTGACATAAAAGCCTTATATTGTTTTTCGACTCCACATGCTTTGGTATGTATTTATTATAATGTTCATGTAATAAAAGAGGTTGCAAACTATATAAATTAAAAAACAAAATGTAAGTGTGCAAGATTTTTGGTATCCATTCACTCCAAAATTGGGCTACAGACCCAATTTTTTTTGTAATATAAAATAACTTGACTATAGCACTCTTACTACACAAATTTGTGTAGTAATTTAGTTCTAATTGAAACATTTGATTATTGTAGATCTTTCAGGATATAAAAATCATTCACATATATGCAAGAAGAATATTTAATTTACCTATTTTGTAATTTAATAAAAATATACAATTTTTTTGGGGCAAATTTTCACATTATGGCAACCAAAAATAAAATCTATTGTGAATTATAAAAAGTGATTTTTTGGAAAAAATACACAAAAGTCACCACATTTTGAAGAAAAAAGTTAAACATTTCCATTTAAGTAGCTAAAACTTGGCAAGACTCCAATTTTTTTTTATTGTTTTGTCTAGACTTTAGCCAAATTTGGTTTATTCTTCTTGTGGATGATTCCAAGTCCACCTATTTTGTAGAATTGAAAAAAAAACCTTGGCAATATATCTTGAGATGAATAAAACAAGTGAAAATGTAAATAATTTATCTGAACAAATAATTTAACTCACATAATGTTTATACATGATGATGAAATAGGTGCATGAGACATTTTCAAATCAAACATGCTAAGAAAATTCCAAAAGAAATGTTGTCTAATGTCCAACCACACTATTAAGAACCACACGTGCCCCCTTAGACCATTGTTTTATTTTAAAAACATTTTTTAATACTTCTTTCAAAATAATAAATAAATAAATTTAATATATATATAATTTTCTTGATACTATTATGTTAAGGTGTATATAAAAAATATTCCAAAATATGTCATTAAAAAATATTTTCAAATTGTGCTTTTGATGTCAAAATTGCTTTTAAGTTGCTTTTATGTAATTTTTAAAAGTGGTTACAAGAGGTTAAAAGGCCTTATACGTATTTTTCACTCATTAGATTAATTCCAATTTTTATGATATGTACATAATGTATTCACAACAACATTTATATATATATATATATATATAATTATTTACATTCCAAAGTTCAAAAAAATAAGTAATGGTTACAATTGCTTTTGGTACATGTTAATATGATTGCACCCTCTATTGTTTAATTGTGGAAAGTCTATGAAAGGAAACTTAGCACAACATTACTACAATTGAACACAAAATCATATTCAAGGATTGTATTCAAAAGTTCAAAAGGTCATTTAGCAAATAGAATGCTTTCATATAACAACATGAATTCCTATGGATGGAATTTCTTATAAAATATTATTGTTAAATTATTATGAAATGATATTTCATTTCTTTATATGATTTTGAGATTTATTCATATATTTCTTAAAAACTCCTTTGAATTTCATAGTTTATAAGAAAATGCACGTTTCATTCCAAAAAAAACATATTTGGTAAACTTATTGGTGTGGGGAAAGGGAGACATTTGAACAAATTTGTAGTTGGGCAAGTTTTTTTGTGATACATTATTTTTTTTTTATCACAAAATTTGAAACATTAAAAAAAATTAACATGATGAGTTTTTAGGTTGTTGGATGTTTGTTCATAAATCAATTTAAATTTACTTTTGGGAAGGGAGGTTAACAACAAATGATTTCTTTTCCCATTAACAAATGATTTGAAACAAGCAAAATGAACACTTCATATTTTTTGGTTTGCTTGTGTTTGTTTAAATATCAACTTGCAAGGTAGCAACAATTTGGTATATTATTGTTTTTTAACATCATGTATTTTGAAACACAAGCAATATAGACGTGGTGGGTCCATATCACTTTCAGTTAGTTTTATGGTCTTGTGATATTTGTTTATAAATACACTTATAGCTAATTTAATGGAAAGGGAAAATAAATACATGATAGTTTTTGTGTTTCACAACTTGAATGTTTGGGGTTGGGCAATACGAGATGCATGGCAAATTGCCTTTGAGTTTCAAAGAATGTTTATTCAAGTCATGTGTTTTTTTAGATCTTCACTTCATTCCATATATGAGTTCTTTTTTTCAATATCAACAAGAAATTACTTAATTATTATATCAAGAATCATTGCTTTCAAAAAACTTTAGCAATTTTTTATGGTGCTAACATTACAACAAATTAATGAGATCCCCATCCTCACTACAACAAAAGGTGTCCCTATATGCAAGTGATTTCATTGGATTATAAATGAATTCACTTGTCTAGTGAACAAGGACTAGTGAATTACACCCACATTTTGTAGTAGAGCCTAAAAATGAAATGATAAACAACACGTGAGTGGTTTTTAATGTTTCAAAAACCTTTTCTTTGTTGCAAAGAATTATGTAATATTTTTTTAGAACTTCATCATAGAGTTTAGACTAAATTTGAATTACAATTTGAATTCCACCATTTTGAATCTTCTCAATATGATGTGAATAATGCAATTTTTGTTGTTGTTGTTAGGAATCTTGTATTATAGTACCTTGGCAGCTTTGGCATAAATTAAATTACTTTCAACTTTGTAGAAAATTTCAAAAAAAAATCAACCATTTTTGCCAAAATTTTCAAAAACACATTCAAATTGCCAACTAATTTTGAACCAAGGAGTTACCTAACCATATCATTTACTTTATATCCATCTAACCACTACCACAATGAAATATCTTTAAGATACCAATGAATTTTATTACATATATTACACATATGCCAAAAAATTTATAATTAAAACTTAGTAGTTGCCAAACCAAAAATTCTATATTAAATTGATTATTCGGCAAAAAATTGTTGAAGTTGCCTAGTCACTATGGTAATGTATGTTCAAAGTTTCATAACAAATTTGAGACTATAATGGAACAAAACAATTCCATTTATAAACTTTTCAATAGGATGGTCCAAACTTGATTAGGGTATTAAACAATGCTTCATAAAATATCCATTATATTCCCCCAATTGAAAGCTTGTTTATGGCTTAATGTAACATTGATATTGGAAGGCTTGTTTGGTTAATAAATATATATGTTACTAAGTATTATTCTTGTGTATTCTTTTTAATTTGAATAAGTCTACAAATTTTTAACAAGTCTTGGGGGGGAGGGGGGAGGGGGAAGAAATGCATTGTGTACTAAATTATGAAAAATGGTTCAAGGATTAGGTAAAAATGGATAAACATATTTTTCTTCCCCAAAATTTATACCACAATAACTTAGGCATTAATGTGTATAGAAAACTCAAATGTGATAAAAATCAAGTGTTGAATTGCAAAGAACAAGGTTTTAACAAATGAAAATTTTACAATTTATTTTGGCCATTGATAAAACATGACTCACATTGGATAAATTTTACAATTCCTATTTTATGGGAATGGAAATTTTAGATGTTTGTATAAAATTGGGAGGGAATTTATTTCATTTTACATGAAAAAGAAGGGGGAAATATAGGACATGTCTTAGGTTATGTGAAAGAAAAGGGAAGTTTTAGGAATCCCTTTTGTGTTTAAAATGGGATAAGTCACTCATATTTGGACCTAGGATGTGAATCATGTACAATAATTCAAATTTCAAAATATGCTTAAGGTTTAATTATCCACATGGAATTGAATTCGACAATGGAAGGGGTGCACAAAAATGTACTGCATTTGTCATTTGTGTCAATAAACATAGTTGTATTTAGTTATGGGCAACTAAATAACCTTGGAATATATCTTGAAATAATTTGTGCATATTCACATCCTATTTAAAAATTCATAAATGGAATCCTTGTTCAATTCCATGTTTGGTATATATTCAAGGAATGTTGTTCAACTTTGTAGTCTTCATTGTTAATTAGATTAGCAAGTAATGTCAATTTGAAAAAAATGTTTATTATATTAAAACATTATAAACACTAACATGTTTAAAGTTTGTAATGGAATTGAAAGGCCTTGAACCTCAAGATTCATAAGAAAAATAATCATAATGGCAACAAGTTCTAATATTTAAGATGATGGCATATTATGAATTTCAAGAAGTTTCACAAAGGATAATTACATTAAATTTGAAAAATATTGAAAAAGCTCACCAAACATGTGGCTATTAAAACAAATGATCAAACTAAGTTGGAAATGCCTTCGTAATGTGATTTTTTTGGTAAAAATGTTAAGTTTATTGATTGTGAAGATGCACAAAGATACCTTCAAGCTCATAGCTGAATTCAAAGTCTTTTGATTTGTGATTTATAAACTTGAATGATTTAATGAAACTATACAAGATATCATCCTTTTAAAAAGTCTTGTCATTTGATGAAGCTTTTTCATAACTATTCAACATTTTTTTATGAATCAAGTGACAAAAACTCAATCACATGTTTTAGAAATGTGTGTTCTCCAATTGTTTTATCCCTTTACTAAGTTCTTCAACACTTGGTTGCAAGGTTTTTGATAATGAAATGAATGATTGTAATTTGTTTTGTTCCATTCTTATTAATCAAGATTTTTTTTGCATGTGTCGATGATGTTTTAAACCACTTGAGGACTTGTTGACAACCAAAAGTTATGATAAAATGCATAAATTATCTCCTAGAATAGCCTATTGTTTCATGCTTCTTGTTTATCTTATACAAAACATTGGAAGTTCACTTTGTTGCTCATATAAATAATTTGTGATTTTTTTGAAACAAACAATTACAATAGAAATATAAAGATTTATGTTGAAATGGTCCCATGATCACTTTTAAAGTTTGTTCTTAAAATTTGTTATTTTATTGCCTGTAATTGAATTAGATACTAACAATGCCCATTTTATTAACTTCTTTGATTAAATGCTTGCAAATTAACAAAATTCCAAGTTATCAAACTTTTAAAATTTGGATGTTTCAATAATTGCATCTAGGGGTTTTATTGGAAATGGAAAACATGAAAATGTAATTAGATGTTGTTTTGCATCATATGGTTGTTTTTGTTGCACCAAATGTGACATTGAATTTGCTGGGACAATGGAGTATTCCTTTTTATTTGTAGAGTAATTCAATCTACTTGCAAATTTATTGTTTCTTGTTTGAGAGTTGGAATTTTTGTAAATATACTTTTTTTCTCTTTTTCAAATGCTTGCATTGTTTTTTTCATCATATCCTCCAATTCTTGCTTTTCTTTTTTTAGAAGTGTGTTCCTACAAACACTATACTTGCACATCATTTCAAGAGCTATGAAAATAGACTTGTCCAAAGTTTTGCTAGAAGAGTGTATCCAATCTTGAATCCTAAGTGACAAGGTTTATTGTACAAGTAAATTCAAGCAAAAAAAACACAAACTAGACCAAATCTCACTTGATCAACCTTTCAACTTGCTCATGTAAGAGATCCAAAGTACGTTCCATGTATTTTTTTAAGAAGTTCTAGTTGTTGCTCCACGATATTTACATTGAATTCTTTGTAACACATAATTTTTAATATGCTATCACATCACATTCATTCAAGGTTTTGGATGTTACTAAGGAGAGTTGAAACAAACTTGAATGTTTATTTTAAAAATTATATCATTCATCGTTCAAATATAAAACTTATGCCAAACCTAAAAATTAAGCTTGAAACATATTAATTCCAATACAGTTAGTAGATTGGGGAAAAAATATGCCCACCTTTCTTGCAACTCCACATTGATATGCATTAAATGACATTCATTTTCAACATGAACTTCCAATTTTTTTTGTAAAACATGTACTCCACATTACAACCTAATAGCATTAGATACAAAATGTGGCATTGCCTTTACATTTTTTGACCTTGCATCCAAAGATGTGAAAACACCTAGAAAATTGCATACATGGTTTTTCCCATTCTTGAAATAAGACTTAGGTTTTACTTTGTAGAAAGTCTCATGGCCACCAACTCTAACATCACGACGACTTGTATTCATAGGTTGGGGTTGAAATAGGCCATCATTTGCAACATTTTTTTAAAATTCAAAATGGTTATTAGGACTTATTGATACAAGGGATGAAGTTTTATCTAAAGGGTTTATATTTTGTGAACCAATGAATCTCTTAAGAAGTAATGGATTAACCATGGTTAGCATGTTTGCGTTTGATGATACATAAACCTTTTTCAAGGGACTAGAATGTAAAGCAAAAAGAGGATGAGGAACAACAATGGGATTTGGGTTAACATTGGGTTTTAAAAATTTGCTTTGTGCTTTAAGTTAACAATATTGAAGAAGACAAAATTTCCTTTGCATTTTGGGCACAAGGTTTCAAGTTTGTTGAAGTAAATGGTATGAAGGATGCATGCTTGAGAAATGGAGGTTGTATGGTGGGAAGACATGAAATAGGGATGATATGAATATGTTGTTGGCATGCTTCAACAAGAAGTTTCACCTTTTGGCAAATTGTTTCCATCATCTTCAATCGTTCCATAACCTCATTTAGCAATTTACAATTTTTTGGAATAGTCATTCCAAAAAAATTATCTCAAAGTTGCAATATCACCCCCAACAAATAAACAATTAAAATAAGCACAAATCTACACAATTTGTGAAAGCTTAAATCTTTGGAAACAACAACAACAATATATACCATGGCTAAAAAGTACTAGAACTCCACAAAAAAAAATGATGTTTGAATTGTGTTTGCAATATGGTACGTATAATGGGAAAATGAAAAAATTGAGAAATAATGAATTAGAAAAGATGATGAAATGTCTTTAAAAGTCTTGAGCTTTCATCAATACCTACATATACAATCAGCCTCTTCATAAAAAATGCAGCTCTTTATGTAACCACCTAATTATCCAAATTTTAAAACCCATTTTTCATTACATCAAATGGGAAAAAGATGTGCATATTTGAATGTTAATGAACAAGTCAAAAATTCACAATGGCTATTACATTCAAAAAAATATTTAATTTTTTTTGTAAATTTCTTGTCATCAAAAAGTTTTAAGTTTTAGAAATCAAACATTCCATTTTTATTCCCAAAAACATGTTCAAATTCAAAAGGTTATGGTGTGAACTAAAGTTGACAAAAAAAATATTAACACAAGAACATATTACAAACTTAAAATGAAAATGTAGGAAATTAAAGCAACAAAAACAATAAATTTAAAACTCTTGAATGCACATTCATGTACTAAATAATGAAACACATACTTAAACATCACAAGCTTGCAAACATAGAAATAATAAACTTCAATCATTATTTCAATTTCCTACCACAACTTTGAACGTCTCATGCAATGACAAATATTGTATAAACCTTACTTTATTTCACCCTAAAGTTTGCAAATTCAGAAGTTTTTTTTAAAAAATTTAATTTCGAACAAAAATTTCAAATAAAAAGGTTATGAGAAAACAAAATTAAAAAAATTAAACAATGATGAACGCCATGCAATGATCAATTCGTGATAAACAAATCTCAATAGGTTTTCCATTATGTGATATTTGCAAAAAATGTTTGTTTTAAAAAAAAAACCTTATATCATTAAATTTCATTACATTTATATTTAATAGTGTTGAACCATAATCTTATAATATTTGACCTCACATCAAAACACATGACACCATCATTGACTTGATAAAATAAATAAATAAATAAATAAAACAAAAATATTTTATTGAACAAATAACTATGGTTATGCTTGAAGCTTTTTTATTTTTATATTTCATTCTATCACACATTTCTTTTTGCAAAGGATTATAGGTGAATTAACCAAAAACCTCATAATTAATTTGTAAACATGAATTATGTTTTCAATGTTGCAAAATTTCAAAAGTGGGATGTGATTAATTAAAAACTCATTTTTTTTCAATATTTAAACAATAATGATGTTGGTGAACACATCCACAACAATTCAATTAAAAAATTCAATGGCAACCACACCATGTAACTCCCCATGCCATAATTCATCTAATTACAAAGACAGAAAATTGCCAAGTAAATTTGTAAATTATTGTGGAAACAATTCAAATGCACAAGAAATTTGATTAGTATGCACACCCATCCATTCTAAGGTTCCAAAACAAATTTAACAAAATGATGGAATATTCACCTTGAAATATTATGTGAAATAAAAAATAACACCTAAACACATGAAACATGTTGATTCCAACCAACCCCACATTCTACATAACCATGTCAAAAATGAAACATTTACAAGAAATGAAATTGTTCAATAATATATATACACATTTAATATGTTTAAAATACACTTTCAAATTTAAAAATCAACTCTAAGAGGTTGGATTAAAGGCTTGAAGGTCATAATAATGTACACTTCCAATTGAAAATCATTACACACTTACAAATTCATAAAATTATTTGGCAAAATGATAAAGCATGCCACTTTACATAATATAATGTGGTTGCAAAAAAAGCTTCGTGGCTCTAAGTTGAACAACTATATCTTTTTCCTTCATGAAATTGGTACATTATATAACATATAAAACAAATTTCAAAATTTTAGTCTCAATGAAAACTTATAACCACTTTCTAAAGTAGCCATGGGTAGTAATTGTGATGGATGCGAACATTAAACATCATCTTCCAATGGGTGGAATTCATCCATAATGTTCATTTATAACTCCTAATTAAGTCATAATTAACTTTTAATTAAGTCTTAAGTAACTTTTAGTTAAGTCATAATTAACTCTCAATTAAGTCCTAATTAAGCCTTAGTTAACTCCCAATTAAATCTTAATTAACTTCTAGTTAAGTCTGAGTTAAATTCAAGTTAACTTGTGATTAATTCATAGTTAATTCCCAATTATGTCCTAATTGACCCCCAGGTAGATTTTAGTTCAATTTTAATTAATTTTTAATTAAATCCTAATTAACTATAATTAACTTTTAGTTGACTCCTAGTTAAGTCCAAGTTAAGTTTTAGTGAACTCATAGTCGACTTTCAGTTATGAAAGTTTTCAATAAGCTTCTTTACTTGATGATGCACACATATAAGCTTCCTTGAAAGCTTCTTTGAACTAGGTCCCCAAAGGGCTATAAATAAGAGTAGGACCGTTCATTTCCTTCAATCTATTTAACATTAGTTTTAAGCATGATTTTGCACCATAACCTTATCATGTTCTTTTCATGTTCATGTTTATATATGTTAACATAATAAAGATTTGTTTTCACGTTTGTCTTCTTTTTAGTTCTTATGTTCTTGTTGTTGAATCACATAATCTTATCTTGTTTTTTGTTTGAAAATTAGACTCTCCTTTAGCCTTTGTTCTTGTGTTTTTTGTGCCTTTGACTATAACCAATGTTGTTTGGTTTTTCTTTTTTAATAAAACCCTCCTTGAAATTTTGTAATGTAGTTGGTTACATTTTTATAAAGTGGAATATTTTCTCCAATCAAAGGAAGAATTTTACACTTTAAGGGCAAGTATGTTGGAAGTCATAATACCTTCCATACAACATAAAAGCCCATGGTACAAGGATAGTGCATAAAGGGTGTCAACTTCCATCAATTAGGGGGTCAAACTTTACACTGGTTAATGCCCTTAAAGGGAACAATTTTTGAAATGGATTATTATTTCGTATTTGAGGAATGCGCCTTTCTTCAAAGATTACCTTACACATAATTACTTCAAAAAAATATTATTTGCTTTATAAAATTTCTTCCATTTTTTTCCTAATGATGTGCCAAAAAAATTTGCAATTAATTAATTAGGTAATAAAATTTATCGATATGTCAATAGGGTGGATATAATTCATTATAAAGTAAGGATATTCTATTTCCATCAATGGGTCAACGAGCATAGGGATTTGCCAAATACTTTTGCTTCCATTAGTGGGTGAAAGCAAAAAGGGTCTCATACATACATACATACATACATACTACATGTTCATATTTATGGAATACCAAAGTGGCCATGCCATGTCCTTAGAATCTTTAAATAAGATGCCTAGGTAGCTTAGGGTATTAAAATAAAAAGTTTAGGTAGCTTAAGATAAAAGGCTTAAGTAAAAAATGAAATTAGGTAACCTAGGGTAAAAAGCTTAGGTAACTTATAATAAAAAGTTTAGGCAACCTAAGCCTTTTACTTTAAATAAAAATCTTTAATTTTTAAAAATGTTTTTGGTTAAATTCTAAAAACCAAGTCTAGAAATCTAGTGATTTTTTTTTCATGCTTTTGGTGACAAAAAACCTCCAAAATCACTTAGCTTTTAAAATATTTTTTTTTGGCAAAATTGAGTAAATGAAAAAGTAAAAGGCCACCTTTATTGCAATGTTTCCCCACCCAAGAAATTAATATACAAAACCAAAGCTCCAAGTTAAATACATAGGAAAGTTTTTAGGGTTTACATTTAACCAAATTGTTTAAAAAATCCAAAATGTTTTTGGCCATTACAATAATGAATAGGACAAATTTCAAAATTGGCATTATTATTATTGTATCTTTTATTTCTTTGAAAGATTTTAGTCTTGTGTTGCTTCATTTTGTACAATGTTTTAAAAGTAATATTTATGGCATATTATTATTTATTATGACATATAAAATTAAAATTAGTTGGAAAAGCACATTTTACAATGAAATGACATAATTGTTTTCCCCAAATTTTAATTCTAGGATTTGAAAACAACAAGTTTGAACCCATCAAATTTCCACAATAGGTTATAGCTTATTTTTACTTATTAATACACAAATTCAGCCCATTTGAAAAAATAGTAAATTAATTTTTAATAAATTGCATTAAAGGGCAACCTTTTATTTTTTCATTGAGTCAATTTCACCCGAAAAAAAAAGAAAACTAAGTGATTTTGGAGGTTTCAACCTCAAAAAACATGAAAAAAAATTTGCCAGGTTTCTAAACTTGGTTTTCAAAGTTTAGCCAAAACATAAAAGGATGATTAAATGTTTTTAGTTAAGGTATAAGACTTAGGGTAAAAGACTTAAGCTATTTAAGTTTTTAGTGTAAGTTACTTAGGTTTTTTTACCCTAGGTTACCTAATTTTTAAATTTACTTGAACCTTTTACTTTAAGCTACATAGAGTTTTTACTATAGGTTATCTAAACTTTTTATCCTAAGTTATTTAAGCTTTTTATTCCAAGATTCCTAGGCTACCTAGACTTTTTATTTTAGAACCCTAGATTATTTAAGCATCTTATTAAAAGATTATGAGGATAGGGCATGGTCATTTTGGTATTCCATACATATTGTGTCAATTGGGGGGGGGTGGGGGGGGTCATTAGTATGCTTGTAGCAAGGTTGGATAGTTAAAAAAAATATAAACCACTTCAAGTTGTAGGGGCAGGGGTAGATAGGCCTTGTTAAAGAACGTTCATTAATTAGCAATGGCATGATTTAAGTTGGCTTTACAATAGGAGTTAGGGTTGAAAAAACTTGGGGCCAACTTTGAACATTTTTGGCTTGTTGTTTAACCCCCAAAAATTGCCTAAACATGTTTTGGTTTTCATAAATCCACTTAAAGACAATTATTTGGCATAAATCAATCCAAAAAATTGGCCAAGAGTACATTTTTACAGTCTGGAACTAATGGGTTGTTTGTAATCATGTATCTTCAAGCTTGTGGTGGTTTCAATGACACGAGCTTTTCAATCTTTTCATGACACGACTTGTATCCCCTTTTGATTCCATCTTTTTCTTTGTTGTTGTTTCACTTAACCATGATTTCTTTTGGGTGGTGATTATTTCCAATTTGAAATATCTCTTCTCACCTTCTAGCTTGGAAATTTACTCTCAAGGAGAGAATCATCCATTTCATTATAAAATAAGAGCATATTCGACTCCAACCAATTCAAATGTGAGCTACATTGTTCCTTCCTTTAGGTATTTCCACATCTATTTTGTGCATGCACTTACATTCCTCCTTCCTCTATTTCCATTTCTACTTTTGTGTACACACTTTTGGTAACAAAATTTGACAAGTTTACATCATCAAAGGTGACCATTGTGTTTAGAACTTTTCTTCCCAAAAGTGAAAATTCTTTGGGTCAGCTATTCTTTGGGTCCCAAAACAACCTTCATCATTCTCTAAACTTTCATAGCTTTGCATCATGGCTCAAGCCAAACCACACAATCAACATTTCAAGGCAAGACATATTCTTTATTTTTCACTTTCCTTCAATTTTGAGGATGTGGAAATCTCTTGAAGCTTCAAATCAAAAGTAAAAAAAAGTGTTTAAACTTTAACAATGGTTGTTGAGTTCATGGCTACCAATTGAAAGTGAAAAGTGTTTTTACTTGAGCTTGGGTTGTTGAGTTCATGACTTCCAATTGAAAGTGAAAAGTGTTCTTTTAATTTCAGCTTGGGTTGTTAAGTTCATGGCTTCCAATTAAAAGTGTAAAGTGTTTTTTTATTTCAGCTTGGGTTGTTGAGTTCATGTGGTGTGTGTTTTTGGACAACTATGAAGTGAAGGGAAAGGGAAAATGGAAGTTGAGATTGGGAAGAATGCAAGATGAGCAAGATGACATATGTCTAGCGTAAGTGAAGTCAAAATGGGCGTGGCAAAACAACCCAAAAGACCACATTTTTTTGAAGAGTGACACACCCTTGCGAAAAGTGATGCAAGATGACATATGTTCAACGCAACTGGGGTGTTGCCAAAACAATCCCAAAAGCCACACACCCACTTGAAAAGTGTTTTCTAAGAATATGATTCTCTTAAGAAATGAAGGAAATCATGATAGCCCCAATTTCTACCACAAAATAGTGGGTGCAACAAACCCAAGAAAAATGGCCTAAATGTATCCAAGATTTGACAATTGGATGGGATAGGAGTCTAAGTAATAGAGTTTTCCATAAAGCCGGGAAAACACAGCACTTGCATCCTGAGTTTGGTCCAAAACCGGATGAGATTCAAAAAAAACTTGCAAAAACAGTGCATTAGCCTTCAAGGGTGGGGTTGAACCTCATAAATGCACCATTTTTGGGTGATAAACTGACTTTCATCTTGTTTTGACCCCCCTCTTTCTTGAGCGCCGCCAGTGCTGCTGCATATATTTTCACTGCTCTTACCTGTACAACTATTATAATTACCTCGAACCTTGGGCATTAAATGCTTGAGTTTCAGCATTTCATGCCTAGATTTAATAAAACTTTCTTACTTTGCGGACCTCGCTCAAAGAGGGGGATGGGGGCGGGGGGATAGAAGGTGAAAGGAGGCCCAAAGACAGGGTGAATATAGGGCGACTTTAATAAAAAAACTCTAATGTTGTGAGTATTTGGAAAGTCTGACAAAAATTCCTTGAATTGAGTGGCTCCATTCAAGGGCAATTTTTGGCCCCTTCATAAAAACGTTCCTCCACAAATCACTTTTGAAACTGCTTTTGTGGTCTAGTGTTTAGTATTTTTTTTCTCACCTGTTTAGAAAGGAAGCATGGGATGCATGCATCTGGTTGAGCCCAAAAACAATGGGGTGAAGGAATAATTGTGCACTATAACATGCCCTAGACCAACTGGTGGTAAGCACTTAAGCACTCAGGACATGCCGGATTCAAGGGGAGAGCTCCATTGTTTATGGTGTCCAGACAAGACTTGAACCCCTCTTCTTGGCACATCCAACACACTAACAATTGTCAAAAACAAATTAAAAATGAGAAAGTTACACTCACCCCCCAAAGTAAAGGGAGTTAAGAACTCAAAAAAAACAAACTACCAAATGTTGCAAAGGCCTGTCCATGAACACCCAAAAAATTCTTTATATGTTGCTCTGTTGCTATTAGAGTTCCAAGTTCATTTGCAGAACTTCAGGTGGTGCTCTTATAACACTTTCAATCGTTTAAAATGAATGAGAAAAAAAAAAGTTATGAGGTTTAAAAGTAAGAGAGGTCCAAAAGGAAGAAAAAAGAAAAAAGAAATGCATTATTTGGTAGGTTGGAAAGCTTATTTTTCTTCTTGTCATTTTTCCATTAATCTTTTTCATTGGCATTTAAAAGATGATTTCCAGAGTTTTAGGTTGTGCTCCCATAACATTTTAATTCACTCAAAATGAAACACATATGATGAAGATATAAATAAGTGTTCAGTCACAGGCATGGGCCAGTCTACCCTAGTTACACTACAAAAATCCTAAGAGATTTTTTTTCTTGTTACGTAAACAAGAAGCCCACCAAGAACTCATCAATCACGCTACTTGTACATATATATAGGGATGCATAATTCATTTGAGTTCTTATATCTTTGTCTTGCAAAAAAAAAAACAAACAACATACCCACCTTCATTCCAAAGAATGTTTTTTGCTCCAAAGAACAATGAATGGTGTAGTGGAAGGCTGGAGGAAGAGAGCATTTACCCAAATAAGGGGACCCGCAACAACAAGGGCCAATAATCTATAGGTGGAGCCTAGAGAGAAGACTATTGAAGACAAAAAGATGTGAAATGTATGTACACACACTACCCGTATAGTCTAGGGTCAATTTTGACATTGACAAAACGAATAATTTCTTTCTTTTTAAATGAATTCATTTTTCAATTATATATATATATTCTATAATCTACTATAGTATTGTGATTATGAATAAATAAAATTATTAATTTCAGAGTGCAGCCTATGACAATTATGATGATTTTCAAAATGCAACTTTGTAATTTTTGCAAAATTTTCATTTCACTATTTTGAGGATTATTTTTATGATAAAACTGACCTTAGGGTAAGGTATGAATTTAAAATATATATTATACGGTTTGACTCATAAACCCAATTGTCCACTCTATACTATTTTCCAAAACAAAGAAACTATCTATAGTCAACTTTGTTGTAGACAAAGTTAGTTGGTTTGTGTCTTGACACCAAAGCTCTCTTTGAAGCAAAACTTCTATGCTACAAAAGCAAAATCAAGAACTATAGTCAACTTTGTTGTATACATGTTTGGTTTGTGTCTTGACACCAAAGCTCTCATTGAAGCAAAACTTCTATGCTACAAAAAGCAAAAATCAAGTTGGGTCTTGTTGTGCCTTTGTGGTCTTCAAATCTCTTAAAGTCAAAAGTAGCTTATGATTTTGCAACAAAAAAGCCAAAGGCAATACTTACTTACTTACTTGGTGACCTAAATTTTGTGGATGTCAAAGTTGAATGGAAAAAAAGGGTCAGAATGTCACCACACTAATAAACCCTTTTGTCCATGCGTCCGAAATGACCAAGTCATGTGTTTGTCCGAAATGACCAAGTCATGTGTTTGACCTCGGGGTCCTTCTATTATCTGGGGGACATGGGTGTGTGTTCTCAACCCAGTATACCCATCTCTCTTTACACACAACTTCTTTAGTCCTAGTCCCGACTTGGCTTCCCCCCATCTCTCTATTCACTTATTAGATTGTCATGGGGCATAAAACCTTCAACAAAGAGTTTGCAAACACAAAGATACGATCAACAATTCAAAGGTAATTTACACAAACGATAGATAGATCAACACATACATGATTTGACCCAACAAAATCACCCTAAACCCGGACACTAAACCCTAAATCCTAAACCCCAAGGTAATAAACTTGGTTGCATTATTATTATCACATTGACATAATTTGAATTCAACCCATTGGAATTTGTGGTCATTTATTACACCTTGATGATGCATATATAATATGTACTTAGGAAGCTCTTGAGATGGACAAACAATATAACAAAATTGTAATTTTCCTAAACACAAATCTTAAGTCAATGAAAGTATTTTGGTTTGTTTTGGCATCCAAGCAAAAAAAAATGAGAAAAACATGGATGATGGGGTACCTAGACTTGGGTGAGATTTGGTCATTTTGTATGTTTTGTTGTTGGCCTTGGGAGGGTAGAGATCCCGTGCCAAATCTTTTTTGCATTTTTCATTTCGTTTTCGGGAACCAATTTTGGTGGGAAGATATCTTCCACCACCAAATACTTGATTGGGGGTGGAGGGGAAGAAGGGGTGGGGAGATCCCTAAGTAGGAAGTGAAAATGCACAACCAACAACCAACACACAAAAGCTTCTTCCCCTATGGGACATCTCAATTGGCAATTTAGGGCTCATGTATCACATGGATAATTTAGCTTGCTTGGGAATTAGGAGGTGGGGACATGGAGGAGGACCCCATGAATATGAATATTTTAACCCAAAGGTGACCTTTGCTTGTGAGGCAAGCAATATTTATTCATCCCATATAAAAAACAAAGGTGCAATATCCTCTCTCAAGTCTGGAGAAAAGAAGTCTCCTTCTTCCTTTAATGGAAGCCATTTTGAGTCCTCTTTTTTTCCCTTGGCCTACCTTTCCACAACAAAAATCAATAAAAATTCACAAAACCAAAAAAATTCCTTTAGAAAGCCTCAAACTCCATCCCCCACCTTGGCCAAAAAGAAAGAAAGAGAGAGGAAAGGGGGAAGAAGAGGGGGGTTGGGGGGGGCGAAGGGAGAGAAGATCTCAAAAGAATTCAAAGGAGAAAAATGGTTGCCAATTTAAAGAAAGAAATTGACAAAGCTCACCACATGACCACATTTTCCTTATGTCAACTAAGCAATTTTTTAATAGAAAAAAAAAGGGGGAAGAAGACCAAAGTGGGGTCCATAGAAAGACCTAAGGTAGTTACATATGTGGTTGGAAATAAAAGATGTGTGTGTATTTGAGCAGCCTTATTACATCATCATGTGCCCACCATACCTTTGTTTTTTGGAAAAAAATTTATAAAAAAAAAAAGCCCCAAATAGGGGTACCTACATGATTGATTCCTCTTGTATAGAGTCAAGAACCCCTTTACTTGGTAGGATGGACTTGCTTTTCATTTGTGGCCAAAAAAATATATAAATAAATAAATAATCCTTGAGTCTAAATTTGCCCATTTAGATTCTAGAACAAAAGCAAAAAAAAAAAAAAAAAAAAAATGGATTTATCAATTTGTAAAAAAAAATTCCCAAAAAACAATTCATGCATATAATATGTAAAAGAGGGGGAGGGGGGGGAGGGACAAATGGTCTTCTTAACCAAATAGTCTTCTTAACCACTTGACATAATTTGTGGAATGAAAAAAGAGAAGACATTCCAGGCATTTGACCTTGTTTTTATTTGCAAAACGAGAAGACATTCCAGACAGTGACCAGAATTGGGGGACCTTTGCCGATCCTGGTGGCAAGTTTTGACTCGCGGAATCTCGCATTTAAAGGAAAATTCCAAAAAACAGGGAAAATATTAACCCCCCAAGTCACAAAATATAAGTAAAGGACGGAAATTGTTTTTGGGGATGTGGACCGAAATGATCCACGTCCCAAAATGTCAGTGTAGGTACGCCAAGTAGGTGACTGATTCCGCACAGATTTAGATCATATTATAAGGCGGAATTGGACTCTGGCCGGTTCTGTTTTGTCAAAATCCAGAGGACGCGGAAAATGCTCTAAAGACTTGACTGACTTGACCCGGTACCAAGAACGCCCGTTAAGTTTCGATAACCGTTTTCAGACGGTGAGTCTTTTGGGTTTTTTTTTTCAATTCTCATCATTTCTATTGGGTGAGCTGTTTCACATTCTCCCAATAATGGACGATCACTCGTAGTGAAGGAGGACAGGAGATATGACACGTGGTTTGTTTTCATTGGTGAATCTATACTCGTCTTACATACTGTTGTCTGAACGTGGTAATTACGTTTTGGCCTGTGGGTTTGACCTCTCGGTTTAGCCTCTCGATAAGGACGCAGAAAAGCCAAAGGGAGAGAGATAGGTGCGATGGTGGTCTAAGCTTTTTCTTCTCCTGTCTCCTCTTCTTCTCGCAAACCCTCGTTGTTGCGTCGCTCTGTGGCACTGTCTTTCCTTTGTGCTGCAAGCGACGGTGTGTAATACTTGTGGGAGCAGGCTTTCCGACGATCTATTTTGTGAACAATATGCAGGATTCTCGGCGAAGTTGGAGTCGGCGGACTTAGTCTCTCTTTTTTGTACCCTCGGCAATCTGTATCTCGCCTGGTGCTTGGACCTCCATCGGTTTTCTGTTTCTTTCTCTGTCCCGGCTTTCTTGTAACACTGATCTTGAGACAGGATCGCTCCAAGGTGAGGCAGAGAACGATTGTTGTGAGAACAGGTGGTTGTTATTTTTTGGTGTGAGTTTTGTGTCGCAGTTTGATTGTTTTTTTTTTGTGGTTTTCTTAGTCTGTTTTCTTTGGATAGAAATTGGCGCATCTAATACCGAGAATTTGAAGCGCCGAGTGTAGTGGTACCGCAGTAGCGTGCTTTTGTCGTACTCTGTTCAGCGTCCTCGTCGCCGCTGTAACAGATCTGTCTTCTGCTCTGCATCTCTAGGAGCATTTTTTTTTCCTTTCCAGGAGTTTGCTGAGGTACGTATGTGCGGATACAAGCCTCGAGAAGGCCTGCCGACTTCTCTGTTCTTCCGATCCCAGAGACGAGATTCTGCTAGTAGCTCTTCCGTGGCATCTACCGCCTCGCCGAAGTGGCGACTGCTCTGAATTTTTCTTATCCCCTGGAACGAGGAGCAGCGTAATCACGTCTTTTTGTTCGATATCTGTGGGTTCTGCGCTCCCTGAGCCTCGGGATCCTTTAGTTTCCATCTTCGCAACCTGATAGTTCTTTCATCGTCCCCTTGTTGTCGTTGTGCGAGTAGTCATCTGCTCTGTGCATGACCGAGAGGAGCTATGTACTGATTCTTTAGTTCGAAAGTCTTGCGATACTTTCAGTCTCTACCACTTCCTAAAGGATTTGATCTGCTGGTCGTCTTTCTCGCAGATCTTTCTCTGCTTATCCGAGCGTCTTGTGAGGCTGTAGGTTGTGGAAAGGAGGCCGGGTACATAGGGGGGAGCGTAGGAGGGAACACGCACAAAAGAATCCAGATCATCAACCGGGGTAAGTTAAAAGCACTCAAGAGAGAAATAGCAGGCGACACTCCCTCCGCACTTTGGGGAGGCAGGACAGGAAAAGATGACAGCCACTACAGAATTGCCGCCAGAAATCACCGTCATTCCACAGGCTTACCTCCTTATCGGGGTGTCAGTGGGTGTCATTTTCCTCTGCCTCAGTTTCCTGCTCTGGAGACAGTCTTCTTCATCCAAAGGCTCAAAAGTTTCAGCACAGCTGACACCCAAACTAGTGATAGAGGAGACACCCTTGGAAGAAGTTGAAGATGATGGAACCAAAAAGGTCACCATTCTTTTTGGAACTCAAACAGGAACTGCTGAAGGTTTTGCCAAGGTCAGTGTTTTGTACACCAATTCCTAATACCTCATGAGGGTAGGGTTGTTTCCATTCCTTACCAGATCTAACTTGCCAAGCTAGATGTCATCTGGAAGCACCTGTCATATTGCTTGAGGATGAAGCAGCTGATTACATTACCATGATCGCATCTCTTCTGTAGATGGGCAGCTGAGTCTCAACTGGCACTTGTGCATTGTGTCAGTAGCTATGAGTGTAGAATTCATTGTGCTCCCTACAGACACCTTCATTTTGCAAGAGGCATGATTGTTCAAGAATTTATTGTTCTGAAGACTCGGGAACATGAATTAGTTTGGAATGTTTCTGCATTGAAACCTCAATGAATGCTGTCTCTTGATGTCTTGTTTCAACAGTGAAGGATGTAGAAATGCAAGTGACTGTGAACATATATACAGTTTGCAATGGCAATTATGCCCAGTCAACACCTTTGGATGTCAGTTTCAGCATCCTGATCTGAAATGTGTCACTAACAGGCTCTTGCTGAAGAAGGGAAGGCTAGATATGACAACAAGGTGGTATTCAAGGTGGTGGATCTGGTATGTGGTGACTCTCCCACTGCTGAGTAATCTCAGGGTCTTCAGCACCTAGGTAGTGTATGATTGAAGCCATCTGCACATTCATCTGTGTCCTGTGCATAGAAAGGCAACTTCTGATTTTCCACCTGTGAATCTCTCTTCTCTGGCAGTGAATTATGATGTGTTTGAGGGAGCAACATGTTGTGCCTGTTTACATTCAGTTAGTTCCCTTTGTTATATTAGTGAATTAGCAGACTTTTACTTATTTGCAACATATACTGCATCAAATACCTGGAGGAAGAGTGATGCAATGTGTGCATCTCTCTTCTTGGCTTTGTGTTTTGGACTGGCAGAGAGGTGCATATCCTCTCATAGGAGAAACTTGGGCAATGTGGTTGCCCAATTCTTCTATTATGCAGTAGGTTTTGTGCAAGTTGGCAGTGGGTTAGAGATCCCAGGAAACTCTCCCCATGCTTGTTGGATTGTTCTAGTATCAGGCATGCTGTAAATAAATGGACAACTGTCCATTGCAGCATGCAAAGGTGTTCACATAATTTTGAGAGATGGTGTTCAGTGGATGAGATAAGTAGGATTCTCCCAAATTTTATGGTATGTTGGTGATTGCAGGATGATTATGGTGCAGACGACAGCCAATATGAAGAAAAGATAAAGAGGGAGAAGCTTGCCTTGTTCACGGTTGCCACGTAAGCAACAGACCTGTATAAATGATATGAAGTCATCTATTGTGGCTATTTACCTGTGATGTCTGAGAATCTGTTAGATGCTTTGGTACACCTAAAGCTCCTGATACCTGTGGCATTTGTAAGTGTGTAAATCTTTTGTTACTTTTGCATGTTGCATCGGCAGATATGGAGATGGTGAACCAACTGACAATGCAGCTCGATTCCACAAGTGGTTCATTGAGGGAGCTGCGGTATAGATCCTTTCTTGCCTTGACTTCTTATAATCTAAGATAATTGTGACATATTGAAGTATTAGTTGAGCAAAGTTCGAGATGTGAAAAAAGAAACAGGTTAGTTTTGGTACTGAGCATTGTTTATCAGTCCTTTCAATCTTTTTTGAAGAGTGGTTTTTTCTTGTTTGTTACAGGACAGAGAACCATTTTTGACTCAGTTAACATATGCAGTGTTTGGCCTTGGCAACAGACAGTATGAGCACTTCAACAAGGTAGAAAAGTGATGGTTTTTGTCGTCACAGATTTCTCATATGATGTCTGTGGGTTACAATGTCTTCATAAGAAGAGCAAGTTAACTGTGTTTATCTGACAATTCTCCCTGATGCCACATGCAGGTGGCAATACAGGTTGATCAAGCTCTTGAGAAGCAAGGTGAGGATGAGCAACATGTTGTCCAGGGGATCATTACTGTATATGTGCTGTCTGCTTTATAGACTTGTCAGAAAAATGTAGACTTGCAGGTGTTTTTGATAGATGCTAAAAGTCCTGTGTTGGAATTCACTGTCTCAGGTGCCAAGAGGTTGGTTCCTTGTGGGTTGGGTGATGACGATCAATGCATCGATGATGATTTTACAGCATGGTACAGTCTTTTTTGGCTTACTGTGCAGACTCTATGCTGTTTTTACATCATGATTGAGCAAAATGAATTAGAAAACCAGCATGTTCTATTTCAATTCTTAACTGATTTGCATTGAGCAATGCAGTTGCACAGGCAATTGCAACTACTGTTATCTTGGCCTTGAATGGGCCACAAGGGAATCTCAGTGGTGCCAAATTTTGCAGATCATTTACTCTATGATGTAATACAATACTCAACACTGGCATTCCAGTCATGCTCAGATGGCCTTTAGTCTCTCAGATCAGTGCTCTGATTTTAGTCTATTCATCTTCAATTGCTTCTCTCCCAGGAAGGAAAAGTTGTGGCCAGAACTTGATGGGCTCCTGCGTGATGAAGAAGATGGACCTGCTGTTGCGTTACCATACAAGGTGGCAGTTCCTGAGTACCGTGTAGTTATGTGGGAGAGTGGCATTAAGCTCTGGGAAGACACGTATGCTCCAAAGTTAAATGGTCAAGCAATCTATGATGTCAACCATCCTTGTAGGTGGGGTCAGACACCTATTTTCCCTCTGTTCTCTTTGTCGATTTATTTATATGAAAATAAGGGGTCGATTTAACTGAGCATTTCATTCATCTGGCTAGAAACTTAAATGATTCAAGACTGATTCAGGCTGGAACTGTTGTTTCCAAAACAGAGTTGATGTTGCAGCTCGGAGGGAACTTCACACCCCTTTGTCAGACCGCTCATGCATACACTTGGAGTTTGACATTGCAAACACGGGTATAATGTGAGTAAACTTGAACAAGCTTTCTTTGGTTTGTATTTCTTATTTTCCTGTTTACTCACATGTTGTCAGATCTCAAATCTCCATATCCTCATTGTCTGGTGACCTCTCAATTCTATTCAGGTGAGACTCAAATTGCAAATAGGAGATTTTCTCACTACTTTTGAAGATGTATTTGCATCTCCAGAATGGAATTCCAGGCTAGGGGCTTCATATACACCAGCTGAAGTTTAACCCAAGCTTGTGTTGATGTGGCAGGTATGAAACCGGGGACCATGTTGGAGTGTATGTACACAATTCTCAAGAGAATGTGGAAGAAGCAGCCAAGCTCCTAGGTTTACCCCTTGATACAGTCTTCTCCCTCCATGCAGACGCAGAGGATGGCACTGTTTTGGGAGGTGGCAGTGGATCACTTCCTCCTCCATTCCCTGGTCCATTGACCCTCAACTCTGCACTCAGTAAATATGCTGATCTGCTGAATTCTCCTCGCAAAGTGAGTATGAATTTCAACCTGCAAACATTCTTCTGCTTTGCAGAATTGGTGGATGTAGGATAGCCTATCATAGACATTCAGCTGCAGGGAAGTCGGAACCAGGTGATATCCATCTACAATTGGTACTCAGCTTGGTGGCATTTGAAAAGGACAGCTAAGAAGCAACTTTTGTGGTTCATAGTTGGCTTAAGTGTTAATTATGGTGCAGAGGTACAATGGTGAAGTGCTGAACTATTATGCTGGGGATGTGGGTTGCAGGCTGTTTTATCTGCATTGGCAGTATATGCATCTGACCCAGATGAAGCTAAGCAGTTGAATCACCTTGCATCACCCCAGGGCAAGGTATTAACTTCCTGGTGTCCAACAGGTCCAAGGACAGAGGAGATATGACAGGTGTTGTAGGTGGAATGCTGTATCTTTTTTGACTGTTGCCTTGCCATGCAGGAAGAGTATCAGCAGTGGGTGATAGCCAGTCAGCGAAGTCTTTTGGAAGTGATTGGGGCATTTCCATCTGTGAAAGTTCCACTTGGAGTTTTTTTTGCTGCTGTGGCTCCTAGGCTTCAACCCCGATTCTATTCCATCTCCTCCTCACCAAGGTAATAGATGTAGTCATCTGTTTGGCCAGTAAGAAGAGGTCCTACTTTTATTAGCAACTGGCCACAAGAGAGAAGCTTGTTACGGTTCATTGTATGACTTGCTTTGTTGCCCATGTAGGTTTGCACCCACCAGAATTCATGTCACCTGTGCTTTGGTCTATGGACCTAGTCCCACAGGACGCATCCATCAAGGTGTTGCCTCTACTTGGATGAAGGTTGGTTTCCCGTTTAATCTCTTCCTTCAAACTCACTGTCATGTCAATCCCCAAACGATACTAATAACTTAGTGCAGGCCAGGGTTGCCATTGTAGCATTGTTCAGATCACGGTACTTTCAGGCCAATGATGGAGTTCATTATAACCAAACATACTCGAGACCTTGTGGCAAGAATAGTTTGACAATCCATGCAGATATTTAATTTGAAATGTAGTATGTGGAAATTATGAATCTTGTTTGCATCTGTATACAAGCTTGTACCTGATTCTTACATTGGGTTCAGAATCATGGGGTCCAGGTTTAGCTTTAAACTCCTCTAGTTCAAACACCTGTTTTCTGATGCACATTGGTTTCAGTTGATGTAGCTAACACCTAGAAAAATCCATTTGCAGAATGCTCTTCCTTCTGAGAAGGTTGGACGAGCTGAATGCAGTTGGGCTCCAGTATTTGTGCGACAGTCAAATTTCCGGCTTCCATTAAACCCAATGACTCCTATTGTGATGATTGGACCTGGGACAGGCTTAGCTCCATTCAGAGGGTTTTTACAGGTCTGGTGTCTTTCCAACTTTTCCAACATCTTGTTTCTTTATTTGCACTCTAGTCAGATGTGGATGTTGTCCCATGTCAATATCTTATGCTGATAGTGAGTTCTTGACGGTTCTAATAGGAGAGGGCCACTCTACAAGAAGCTGGGGAGACACTTGGACCAGCTATTTTCTTCTTTGGATGCCGCACACGCAGACAGGTAAATATTGTGTTGTCTTTTACAGTACTGGTCTTTCAGTCTGAACCTTACCCTTTACTACCAGTATTATGACTGAATAAGCACATTGGTTAATGTACGTATTATCAGATTGTCTCTCCATTCTTCTCATGTTTTAAATCATAAGTATGGAGAAGCTACCTTTACTTTGAACTAGTTTTTATCTCAGTTAGAACTTTTGCAGCCAATAGCTAGACAGCTTGCATCCATAGTTTGTCCTCATCTATTGTGGGTTGGGTGTATTGCAGGATTTCATATATGAGGAGGAGCTACAGGATTTTGTCAATAAAGGGGTTGTTGAGTTGGTTGTGGCCTTCTCTAGGGAAGGTCCCACAAAGGAGTATGTTCAGAATAAGATGCTTGAAAAGGTGTGTTAGGGCATCATCCTGGCTGGGCTTGATTGCATGTGCGGATCAAACGTATGACAAGTAATTTTGTTCGAGCTGAAAAAGCTTGAAAAGGTGCAGAGAGTGTGCTTGCTGGATTTGGTCATATGCAAGGACGATATGAGTAGTTTCTAGTTCAAAATCCATTTTGCAACCCAGTCACATGTGGTCAATTTATTGCAGGCAAGTGATGTATGGAGATTGATATCCGAGGGTGCTTATGTATATGTGTGCGGTGATGCTAAGGGCATGGCAAAGGATGTGCACCGCACATTACATACAATTGTCCAGTCAGAGGTACAGACCACAATGGACTTATATACTGTGTGGATGGCTTTTGCTTGATGCCTACCTATGTCACATTCAGTAATGTGACATTGGGTGGGTAGGTAGATAAGCAGATCAACAATGTCAGCTACTGGCTGTGTGTTCCCAAACTGGTGAAGGATCTCTTGTTTGAGTTGTTTGTTCCAGTGTCTTAAGTTGGTGATTACACTGCATAAAGGTAACTGCCTGTTGTGACATTGCTGACATGCGTGTATATGAAGGAAGAGAAGGGAAAGTGGAACGTTAATGACTATGTGATACTTAGGGTTAGAATGAGGGTGTAACTGAACCTCTGGTGTTGACAGGGGGGAGTGAGTGGCACCAAGTCCGAAGCTATCATAAAGCAGTTGCAAGTGGATGGACGATATCTGCGTGATGTTTGGTAGAGAGACTATCAAGAAGTTAAATGTCAAAGCAGGGGTTAAGTGTAGATGAAAGCTTCTGAAAGCTACCAGTGCAAGTAAAACTGGAGGTGGACATGATGCAAAGCAGGTGTGTGCACTTCATCTGGGATCTTGTAGGGGGGACTGGGTAGATTACTGGTAAAAGCAGGTGTGCACTTCATTTGGGATCTTGTAGGGGGGGACTGGGTAGGTTATTTGTAAAAGCAGGCAGTCATCACTCAATGCTTGTTGTAGTTTAGGTCCATGAAGAGTCCAAATATAAACGGGTAGAGAGGAGAAATCATAGGTTCATTGCTGGGGTTGCATAACTTCCAGATCATTGTTTGCTCCAGGAAGAGAGCATCTGTCACAATGTGGCACATCATTTTAAACCTGGAAGCGCCAAAGCCAAGGCAGCCTGCCAGCCCCTATCAATTACCTAGGACAGGTCCCTGGATATCCCCACCAAGCACACACACAGGCCTTAGTGGAGATAGATATATGTACTTGATTGATACCGTGCTTGTTGCTACCATGGCAATTACATTTTGACATAAAATCTTACATTTCTGGTAGGTAGTGTCTTTTATTTACGAACAGCTTTCAGCCATTTCCATCTGTGAGGATTTGATTTCTTCCTCATGTTGTCTTTCAATGAAAAACTTCACATGTAGATTTAGTTTCTAGGTTGGGTAATGTTAGCATGGCCTTTGGGGATCTTAATTCATTGTTTCATGCAAATGCCCATCATACTTGTTATTACGTCAACCCTCTCTTAAGTTTTCTTGCATTTCCTTGGTGGAAGCATGGTGCGCTAGACCAAACTGGACATCACATGCATTGTTTCTACAAGTAATGAAATCTAATCAAAGATTATATGATAATTGCATTCAATATCTCATGGTGTCAACTCAAAAGGGTGTGATAGTTTATATTTGTAGGTGTAATGTATAATGCATTTCTACAATTAAAACATGGCTACATAATGTATTTGGATTCTTAAATCTACTACATATATGTCTTGTAACAAATTATCTTGACTTTGTTTTCAATGGAAAAGAGACTTTTGAAAATTTCAAGAAATTTTTCAATCACATGAGTTGATGAGACATATTTTATATAACATTCAAAGATCAATATTTTATATTTTTAAAGACAATCAAATGCACAATCTAAAGTTTAAATACTTTAGAAAGTCCAAAATGGACATAAAAATCAAGAATTGTAAGAAACTATATATGAACAATATGTTTCTATTATCAACATCAAACCAATGGCCTAATTCAACATATTCTAAAGCATGATAACATCTAACAATTTTTCAATTTAGACATAACTATAATTTTTTTAATTGATTGATTGATTAAGTGAAAAAGAAATTCACATTGATATTAATAACCATTCTAGTAGATTATGGAGGGAAAAAAAGTTATAAACCAAAGTGATTGAACCATTTAAAAAGACATTATGTTGTTCAAATATGAATATAAGGCTAGGGTTGGGAATCATGAGAGGGACAACGCAAAGGGATTGCAAAAGTTATGGACTTTTCATGGACCATAATTGGTTCATTACAATGCGCTTTCACCTTGTCATCCTTATGTTTTTTTTGTCTCATGCAATTTTTTGCACCACATTTTGAACTAGGATAAAATTCCCCCATTCTTGACTCACAAGCCTCACTCAATGTGTATGTACATGTAACCCATTGATCCATTGGGTATCCACCTCTTACATCATGTTCATGGCAACAAATACACAAGGATACATGATGCATTTACATTCATTACACACAATTTCAGCTTCCACATGGTACAAAAACAATTGCAAGCATTATGTCTAGCTACATTTCATTCATCTTGTCACTAAGTTAACACCATCATTTCCACAAATGGTGTTTGGCAATCTAGCCAATTTTATCATTGTTAATCCCACATGTGCATACATCAACTTATTCTTTAATTGAATTTGCATGAGGATTTGTAGCTTTGAAGGTTGCACATGAGTTACTAATGTTTGCATCAATCGATCAATTTCTCCTCTTATAAATGAGGGGATGCACAAAGAAGCCAATGATTTCTTAGTGCATGAAAGGTTCAAAAGGTCCTCCACTTCTTCTTTTTTGTCATTTTTTTTTGACAATGAATCTTGATTACTCTTTAAAAGTTGTGAGTGTCCTCCATCATGAGTCAAGTGATAGCCTTAACCCACCTCTCACTACCACTACCTACTTGTTACTTAATATTATCTTTTTAGGATTTTTTTTGTTTACTTTTTAAACTCATTTGCTCCTAGTTTTTTTTAAAATTGATTTCTATATGTTTAAAAGAGGGCATGGAGGGTTTTATATTTTACTTTCACACATTTTCAATGTTATTGCATTGTTTTCATATGCATGATACATCATAAGAATAGAAATCCCTATTTTTTGGGTCTATTTTGTCATGTTTCCACCATGTACTTTGGTCAAAGTTTCATCTCTTCCAACGCATTGCATCTAATTTGAAATTCAAATTTTGTCAAAATGTTTCACACATCATGTGTTACAAGACCTTACAATTGGATTCCTTGAAATGTTAGGAAATGAATTTTCCCATTTGAACCTATTTTTGGACCTTAGAGGAGGTTGGACATTTAAGGGTTAATGGTTGCTTGTTCTAACAAAACAGTTCCTCAAAACATTTGTCAAACCAAGCATGGTATCATTTACCATATGAAAGTTTTGCTACCTTTTTTTTTGGATTGTTGCCTTTGTTTAACCTTGAGCTCACATACCTTCATTTATCATATGGAAGTCTTTGTTGCCATTCTTTTGTTTGGGTTTTGCCTTTGTCTAACCTTGAGTTCATATACGTTTAGTTTAACAAGTACATGCCAATGAAGCCCTCAATGGTGACAATGGGGTGTTGAAGGTATATTTACTATGCCACAAAACTTACCAAACTCACATAAGCCAACAAAATTGCTATAAGGTTATGGGCTTTGGAAATTTCATGTTGGACATATGTTTATACTTTCAACTTTACCATGGGAAAGAATGCAAAGCTCCAAGTTGAATTTAAATTGTTAATTGACGTTATAGATGAATATGAAAATATTGTTTTATCTTGAAATTGAATTGGATCCAATGCAAATTGATGTGAGATGAGGGCTAAAGGAGATGCAACCTAAGGGGATAGCAAAATTGTCATAGATCTCATAATGACAACTATCTTGGGTATGTGTTACATGGCAGTTATGTGGTGACCACAATTTTTTACAAACATGAACATATTTGATGAATTGTTGAGTGTCAAATTGAATGGCCATCTTTGTTGCATGTTCAAAAAAGAAGGAAGGTCATTTTCTCCTTCATGGCAATGTACATTGTGGCTATTGTTTGGTGGATAATAAACTCATTTACTTGCTTTCAACATGGAAGAATGTGTGGGTTAGTTCAACTATTCATCCTAATATGTTCAAGTGGGAAAAAAATTACTTTGTTTCTTGAATCATGTTGTTTCAATATGAAAAAGACATTCCTTGGTATATAAGTCAAAGATAAATTTAAATTTATTTAGTTGTATAAAAGATTTTCAATGAATTAGTGCCATCATCAATTTTAAATAGAATGCTAGAAAACATGGATTCAAACTTCTTGTTGGTCATTTAAATTGTTTGTGGTACATGTGTAGCATGGTCATAATGAAAATCAGGAGCCTACATGGGTTTTGTGCTACATAACGCCTTGCAAGCAAGCAAAGTGCATTTCTAGTTTCTAACTATGTAGCAAGAAAAGTATGTTTTTGCACATTGGGTAGAAAGATGGGTTTGAATCCCACACTTCAACATTGTGACTCCTCTTTGTCATGTAGGTAGATATGAATTTCAGAATTGCATATAGGGTTATAAGTATGGGTGTAATAGAATGCAAGACATGGAGCCAAACTTGCATACAGGGTTATAATATGGGTGCATTAGAATGCAAGACATGGAGTCAAACTTGCATATAGGGTTATAAATATGGGTGTACTAGAATGCAAGACATGGAATTAAACTTGCATATAGGGTTATAAGTATGGGTGTATTAGCATGCAAGACATGGAGTCAAAGTTGAAAGAAGTGGAAAAAATTGCAAGCATTTTCATTTCCATGGTACTTTGGGAGCCACCACATTAGCACACACATTTTCCTAGGGTTTCATGATTTGGGTCTTCCAATTGGGCATGTGTGTCATTGATGTCCATGAAAGTTTGGATGAGATGATGGTTTCCTAGACTTGGTGAGAGAAAAGAAAAAACCAGTCTGGGAGTGAGAAAACAAACCCCTAAATTTTATTTTATTTTATTTTATTTTTATTTTATTTTTTATCAAAACATTTTCACCTCCAATGTGTGAAATTCTGTGCATTTTAGAACTAAGTATTGGAAGGAGAATCCAATGGTGCAAAAATGAGTTTTTGGGTGTGCCAAGGTTTGCCTTTATCTGCCCGGTAGTAAAAATTCAACAGTTATGGGTAGTAGATTGAACACACTGGGCAGGAAGAACCAAATGTTTGGAGTTTGAACTTGTTGAAAAATAGCTCCAAAAAAAAAAAAAACAAAGCAGCTCATTTGCCTAAAGGGCTCCATCCATTATGGATCAAACAAAACCAGTGGCAATCATCTAGAAAACAAATTAGCCAAATTTTGGCTATATACCAGATATTAAAGTGAAATGAATACAGATCTCTCTATATTCTTGGCTACCTACTAGAACTTATCATTAAAATCTGGCCATTCAAAAAAAGATGCTTTGAAATCTGGTAAATTTAGGCCAATTTTGTCACCCAAAAAAATCCTTTGTGTAGGTCCAAATCACGACCTTTTTCAGGTCAAATTTTGGTGAAAATTCACCCCGAAGAAAATCACCACATTTAGGCTATAACTGTTATGAAAACCCCCCAAAAAATTGGTTACTTCTAAGCATTATAAATATAATAATGTCTTAAGACAAAAATCAAGCCTCTGAGGCCCAGATTTAACATTTCTTGGGTTACTTAGAGCCAGTAAGAAGCTAGTGGAGTGGCCACTCAACAGAAGGTGAAGTTTGCCAGTCCAGGTGCAGTTTTTCCCCAAGTCAAAAAATGGCCAAAAAAATTTCAAACCACATTTTTCATTCAAAAAAAATTTGGGAAATTTTTTGAAAAAGAAAAGAAAATAAAAAGGAAAAAAGTGACAGAATATTCCTGTTTTTTTTTTTTAAAATTCACGCAACAAAATGGCTAATCACAGTTAAAGGTAATTTTGAATGCAAAATGAATTTGAGTAAAAATACAGTTTAAAGAATACATATAGCTCTCATTTTAAAGAGTAATTGACACCAAATTTCTTTACTGGCGAATTTCTGCCAAATGTCGACCTGCAAATACGATTTTGACCTACATACAAAAGATTTTTCATGGAAAAAAATGACCCAAATTCGCCAGATTTCAAAGGAAAAAAAAAATTCAGAATCGCCAGATTTTTATGAGAAGTTCTAGTAGGTAGTAGCCAAGAACATAGAAGGATTCTGTTTTTTGGCCTTGCCTTGGTAGACAAGAAAATTGCATTTAGATTCATTATAGAGTATAATAGTAGCTTAAGGGATTTTGGCCCCTAGGTAATAATAAATAATAGGTCTATTTTTATATGAGGATTTTTGAAAAATGATATATTTTGGCTAAGTTGTGTTTGAAACTTGAGATTAGTTATATAGATTATATAGAGTTGTAATAATATCTTGAAGGATTTTGGTTTCTTTTAGAGAATTTTTTTTTTGATGATTATATTTTTGCATGGTGAAATATATTTGAGTTTCCATAACTCTTCTTTTGCCATAACATACTTTTTTTTTAAGGCAAATTGCAAGGCCAAACAAAGTGTGACACACACCTCCCTTGTTTTTCTATAGTATGTATGTGTGTAACTAAATTTGGCTAAATTATGTTTTGGATGATCGCCCACTATTATGACTTACATCACAAAATCCTTAAAAGAAACCCATGAGCCATTTATTGAGTAAATTTAGTGTAAGAGTTTTTATATCATGGCTGTGTAATTTAAGTAGCTTCAATGCTTGTGGTCAGTGCGCAACTGATTGATGATTTTATGGGAGAGAGCATTCAAAGCAAACTGTGTATCGTGTTCCTCCATCAAAACTTCTCCATGCAACTAACTGCAACAGCAACAGCCACAGCTGGCTTCAAAATGTTTCTCAACCATGAGAGCAGAAGGAAATCGTGATCATCAAGTCCACCAGTTTGGATCTGTCTGGTGGCCGCGCTCTGATTTCTTCCCTTCATCATCAGTGTCACTCGCCTCAGGCAATGATTCTTTTTTTCTTCTGAAAATTTGCCCTGTCGAATCTAGATGTAGTTCATAGTGAAATATTGGTGCCAAGAAAATTCTTCATTGTTTGAATTACAGTACCTTCGAAAATGGAGTCTAACAACTCCCATTGTGAATATTTCAAATTTTGACTGAATATTTATGTTCAAGTCTTTTCGTATCTTTCAAGATCATTGTGGTAGTTTAGTAGTTAAAATTTTTTTAGTGTCTACAATAGGTGAATGATTCAATTCACTTGAAATCCAACATCATAGGCTCTCCCCGAAAAACAATTATGGCTTGCCCTCTTGAGAAATAATTATCACACAACATCTATCATAGATATGGAGTTGTTAAGGAGTTTGCAAGTTGTAGGTGGGCTTAAGTTGTTGCGAGATTGTCATGTCCCATTGCAACCATAGGATATCCCACAAAATCATAGGAGCACACGTTTAGCTTAGTTCAAACCTTTTCTTCAAAAGATGTCACTATAATCAGGTCACAATTTTAGTTAATTGTACATAAGCATTTTGAGAAGAAGCCATGAGATAGAAAGAAATAACACAAGAAAGTTTCCACCTACTTTGATCTTTGAATGCCACCTCTCTTTCATTCAAGTGTGTTTTGCAAAGAAATGAAGTGTATTACAAAAGTGGTTAATGGGTAAACTGAAATTTCACATGGTGGCAAGCTTTTCCATGTCAACTTTCCATTTAGAAAAGTTCAAGTATATGCTTGAAGAGGACATATAGGTATGAGAAATGGAAAAACTATAGATAGTTGGGAGATTGGTGTTGCGGCCATTACTCAATTGTTCCTTTCCTCCTCTTCATTCCTTTTCCAAGCAACCAAAGCTTTCTTTTTGCAATCCAGAACCATAATATTATTAAGCAATACAAGATCCCACCCATGATGACAATTTGGTGTATTAATAACACCCAAGTTGACTTATAAATCATAAGATAATCAAGAGCAAATTTTTCTTGTTGTGCAATTCTTATGTTAATGCCTACAACCATCACTATCAACATGCATACAACACATAACATAGAAATACCATGAATAGTACATTACATCCAAATCACAATAAAAAAATGAAATTCATTTGCAACAACATAGGAATCCAAGTCCACAAAAAACAATGCAAATCACACAAATTCAATGCATAAAACACAAAGAAAACCTACAACAACAAGCCATGTGTGTTCTAAATTTTCAAATCACAAAAAATGATTTTAAAACTTTAGATTTTATCCCATACATTAAATATCTAGAACTACGTTCACATTGGAACTTATTACAAGTTAACTTCCCTAGTCTACCTATAGTAACTAAGATATAAGCATGTAAAAACAAAGAAATCCTAACAATTGTTGTGCGCTCCTATGTTGGCACCTACAACCATCAGTGTCAACACACATATAACACATAACACATAAATACCCTAAATAGTACAACACATCCAAACCACCCCCCTATGTGGGGTTAAGGCCCCCCTAATATAGCAATGCATGAAATGCCTTATGGAAATTCACCATGAATGAACATTTTGGTTTTAAAGTGAAAGGACCAATAGGCCTAGTGTAAATATCAATCACATCATTAATCACCTAATTATGATCCCTCAATTCCTTAACCAAATCTGAATCATGTTAGAAAATAACTTTGGTTACTTTCTACTATCTAATTATAAGAATAAACACTTGGGTATTTGCAAGCTAGAGTGTATCACTTTTGACAAAAAAAATTTGTCCCTAAAAGTATGTTTCACAATGTATTTTTTACAAGCTAAAAAATGTGAAGTTATAAACTTGTCAAAATGTTCATCTTTTCCAAAAAGAAATGACACATGACCATGTAATACCTCCTAGGCTACATGTTCATGAACAAACTTTTAATATTTCATAAAAATGTATCAATGACAAACTTTGTTGTTTTCGTCAATTTTTTGCCTATGTAAAAATCCATAATTTTTTTTTGTGACATTCAAATGATTTGCAAACACCTATTTAAATTGTTAATCACATTTTTTATTTTTGGAAAAAAAAAAAATGTTCATTATAAGCTCAACATATGGTGAATCCATTTGCACATTCTTATGTAATATGACCTTGCAACTTGTAATAAGAAGTCCCCCAATTGGTGTAGAAAAATTCAACTACAATCAATTCCAATATTTTATCACACTAGATTATATAACTATCATGGATGCCAACGTTATGGAATTCATTTACATGAATGTTCATCCATGACTTGTAATGAACTTGTACCTAACTATTAATTTAGTTTCGGTTCACCCTCAATTAGCTTTTAATTAATTTTTAGTTCACTTCCAATTAATTCTTAGTTTTCTCTTAATTCACTCTTACTTGAAGATTAGTTCATTCATAATTCACACATAGGTGAACATGGGCCACACATGGGTACACATGGGCCATGCATGGGTGCACATGGGCCACATGTAGGTTCTAAGTTCCTTGAAAAACATCTTTGAACTAAATGCCTAATGGGTATAAATAAAGATATAATTCCCCATTACTTTTTATTTATTCAACATTAGTTGTGGGTGCATTCTTTTGTCGCAACCTTATTATGTTCTTTTTCTTGTTCTTGCAATAAAATTATGCTGAAATCTTATCTTGCACATGTCGTGTTCTTGTTTTATGATTTGGGATTTGAGATTAGGCCTCCTTTTGTTCATGTCCTTAGGAAATCTTGTTGTCTTAGTTGTTTTTGTGTTCATGACAGTTTGAATAGACTCCCATCAAACCTATTTTTGTTGTTTTTATTTTTGTTATCCTTTTGTTTTAAGATCATGTTTGTATCAAAGGAAGAAGTTGTTATGTCCATGGAGAAAATCCTTGCCATCCTTAAAAATCTTAAATAGGAAAATCAAACATTTCGTGAATCTATTATTCATTTGCAAACCAATCAAATTTCAACCTCTTTGGGATTTGTTTCTACAATAGAACCCCAACCAAAGGAGCCACATATTAACTTACCTAACAAGTTTGATGGTACACATTTAAAGTGGTTTTATTAACCAAGTGTGTCTTGTCATCCAATTTCATCCTCATCGGTATCCAATTGGCCCAACCCAAGTTAAACTCATTGGCACTTTGTTGTTAAGCACAACCCTTGCTTGGCTTGCACTTTTGTTGGAACATCAATCACCTTTGTTCAACAACTTTGAAGCATTTAAAAAATAGTTCAATGCCATCTTTGGAAATTTAGACAAACATCGAACATCAATATACGATCTTTTTGTCAAGGATCGCATTTAGTTGCGATATATGCATCAGATTTTAAATAATTGGTTTGCGATATTTCATGGGGTGAAGCATCACTTATAAATCAATTTTAATTTGGGTTATGAAATGATGTGAAGGATTTGTTATTCACCATGCTAAACCTTTCAACATTAAATCAGGTGTTGCATAAGTTGTTTGTTGTGACAATAGGTTCTTTGGACATTGACAAGAAAGGTCTCATGAACCAACACCAACAACACAAAGGAGTTTTGCACCACCAACAACAAAAGGGGTTTTCCACCTACAATGCCAACCCAACCTTGTCAACCTCATCAAAGGAGGACCCCATGCATATTGATAAGACAATATTGAAGCCCCTCATGGAACAAAAGAAACAATGTCAACATACATACAAACAAAGTCGAGAACCAAGTCATGTTATTTGCGAATGTCCAAAGAAGCATGGTCTTCATGTAACATGTGCCATTTCTATCACCAATCTGTAACCAAAGGAGTCGAAAAATGAACATGTCTAATCTTAATAAAAACCATGAAATTGGACACTAATGCATCATGTAATGAAAATGGTCCCAAACTATCTTCAAATCTAATACCATGTTTTTTGGTGCCAATCATTGTCAAATGTGATAAGCTTGTGGCAATGGAGGCCCAAACACTTATTGGTTTTAGCGCATCAACATGTTTCATTAACATTGAGCTGGTGTGATAATACAAGTTGGCTTTAATGGAAAAAGAACACACCAGTGCCAGTTGAGGTTATTGATGGTCAAAAAATTTCATCAAGATTCATTACACATGAAACCAAGGCATTAGATGTTACCATTGGTTTTCACACCAACAAGGTTGTTTTCAACGTCATTTCATCTCCAAGGAATCATGTTATCATTGGATTGTCTTCATTTGCTTTATGTAATCCATAAGTGGATTAGCATATGAAGAGTCTTCATTTTGAAACACCACATGAACACGAAATCCTAGAATGTGAAACCTTCATCGAAAACATGCATGGCAAAAATCAAGATGGAGTATGTCATCTAATTGAAAATATGTGTGAGGGTGAAAGCATGCAAAATTTGAAGCAAAAGGAAGTTTACTTCGGTAATACAAGAAAACCTGGGTGCCCCAAGTTTTTTTTTATATTGGAACAAAAGCTTTCATGCAAGTTACCAAGAAAGGAGATGCATTCTTGATGTACGATCTTCCCTCACTAAATGTTGAACCACATCCACATCAAATTCATTCCCAATACAAATAATTTAAGGATATGTTTGAGAAGAAGAATGCAAACACCTTACCCAAACATTGACCATATAATTGCACCATTGATCTTGAAGAAAAAATGTAACCTCCATTTGAACCCATTTACACTTTGTCACAAGACGAACTTGCAGTGCTTCGTGAATACATCAATGAATTTTTTAAAAAGAAGTTCATTCAACATTCCAAATTTCTGACTGGTGCCCTTATCCTTTTTGTCAAAAAGATAGATGGCTCTTTATGAATGTGTGTCAATTAATGTGGATTGGATAGATTCACCATAAAAAATTAGTATCTTTTGCCCTTAATTTCAAGGTTGTAGGACCAGTTAAGTCATGCCAATGTACACCAAGATTGATTTACATTGTCGCAACCCTAGCCTTGGCTTGCGACCAAGGCAAGGGGGGGTTGCAAGGTTGCGGGCTTAGTAGTAGACCCGGGAGTCACATCACATGCTCCCGGGAGTGCAAACAGTCCAAAGAGTGTGA
>Ga0116231_10002621_pt1 | contig 37588 bp, 32 predicted proteins | sample S1TSphgellanicum_2_FD_89695 | JGI IMG/M metagenome (GOLD analysis project Ga0116231, IMG submission 89695) | Host-associated microbial communities from peat moss isolated from Minnesota, USA - S1T2_Fd - Sphagnum magellanicum MG | ecosystem: Host-associated > Plants > Peat moss > Unclassified...
ATGGGTACACGATGACTTCCAGGGGGGTTACGAGGCGAACGGCTTGCTAGCCGGCTAGAATAATGTCTTTCGAGAACTTCCGTTAGATTTAGTTCCTGCAGCGCACCGATTTGGGTCAATAACGGTCCTGCGGCTCGAAGCACGAGGGGTCAAGAACGGCGCCTGCGGGCGTTCGGCGCATGGGCTACCGCCGGAATCTGCTGCGTGATGCAGTGGATATTGCCTCCGCCGAGCAAAATCTCACGCGTTTCGACGCCCAAAACGGTTCTGGTGGGAAATAGTTTGCGCATCAAGCGCAGCGCCGTCGCGTCCCAGCGCTTGTCGTACAGCGGCATGACGACAACCTTGTTAGCGATGTAGAAATTCACGTAGGACGCAGGTAAGCGATCTCCGGCGCGGCGTGGCTGACTGCCCTCGCAGCGGTCGACACCCGCTGCCTCCTCGGCGGTCATATACAGAGGTCCGGGTTGGTGGATCTTGTGGATCGTCAACCGCCTGCCCCGCGCGTCGCGCGCATGACGCAAGCGCTCCAGGGCATCGCGAGAGATCTCGTATTGCGGATCGTCGCGGTCCTCGGTCCAGGTCAGCAAGACGACGCCGGGGCTGGTGAAACACGCGAGTTCGTCGATGTGTCCCGAGGTCTCGTCGAGATGCACGCCCTTTCCCAGCCAAATCACCGTGCTCACGCCGAGAAAGCGCCGCAGTTCCGCCTCGATCTCGGCGCGCGACAGCCCCGGGTTGCGATTCGGATTCAGCAGACACTCCTCGGTGGTCAGGCAGGTGCCTTGACCGTCGACATGAATCGCACCGCCCTCCAGCACGAACGGCGCTCGATAACGATCGACGCCCTCGATTTCGAGAATTTTCTGCGCGACCTCGGCATCGCGATCCCAGGGGAAATAAAGACCACCCTCGAGTCCGCCCCAGGCGTTGAACATCCAATCGACGCCGCGTCGCCGGCCTTTCGCATCGACCAACAACGTTGGTCCCGTATCGCGCACCCAGGCATCGTTCGCCGTTATTTCAACGACACGCACCGCAGCGGGCAGTTGCGCGCGAGCGTGCTGAAACTGTTGTGCCGATACGCCCACCGTGACCGGCTCACCGGTCGCGATCGCACCGGCGACGGCGACGAAGGCGGCTTGCGCCGGCTTTGCACCGAGACGCCAATTGTCGGGTCGTTCAGGCCACAGCAACCAACAGCCGGCGTGGCGCTCGAATTCGGCGGGCATCCAAAAGCCATCTCGCGCCGGTGTCGAAGTCAGGGTTCGCAATAGGGTCCTCCGGGTGCGCATGCTAGCATTGGCGGCTAGTTTACAGGAGCACAGCCATGTCAGACGCAAAGCCCATGGGCCTGCAGGTTCCGGTCGGCGGCGAACGCATCACGATTGCGGACGGTCGGCTGCGCGTGCCCGATCACCCGATCGTGCCGTTCATCGAAGGCGACGGCACGGGGCCGGACATCTGGCGCGCGAGTGTGCGCGTACTCGATGCCGCGGTCGCGAAAGCCTACGGCGGCAGGCGAAAGATCCATTGGATGGAAGTCTTCGCCGGCGAGAAAGCCAACCGGATTTACAACACCTGGCTGCCCGAGGCGACGGTGCAAGCCTGTCGCGACTACATGATTTCCATCAAGGGGCCACTGACGACGCCGGTCGGCGGCGGTATCCGCTCGCTCAACGTCGCGCTGCGCCAGCTCCTCGATTTGTATGTGTGTCTGCGTCCCGTGCGCTGGTTCAAGGGGGTCCCCTCACCCGTGCTCTCCCCCGGCAAGGTCGATATGGTGATCTTCCGAGAGAATACCGAGGACATCTACGCGGGCATCGAATTCGAGGCGGGCACGTCCGACTGCCGCAAATTTCTCGACTTGTTGCAGGCAAATTTTCCGAAGCAATTCGAGAAAATCCGGTTTCCGGAGACCTCCGGGATCGGCATCAAACCCGCCTCCAAGGAAGGCAGCGAGCGTTTGTTTCGTGCCGCCATCGAGTATGCGATCACCTTCAAGCGCAAGAGCGTCACGATCGTGCACAAAGGCAACATCATGAAGTTCACGGAGGGCGCGTTCCGGAACTGGTGCTACCAGCTGGCCGAGAGGGAATTTCCGGAACAAACCTTTACCTGGGAGCAATGGGAGCGCATCAAAGCGACCAAGGGGGAGCAAGAGGCGAATGCCGCGATGGCGGCAGCGAAGGCGTCCGGAAAAGTCATCATCAAGGATGCGATCGCCGACATCACGCTACAGCAGGTATTGACGCGCCCCGACGAATTCGACGTGATCGCGACCATGAACCTCAACGGCGATTACCTCTCCGACGCGCTTGCCGCGCAAGTGGGCGGCATCGGCATCGCGCCGGGCGGCAACGTCAATTACCTCACGGGCCACGCCGTGTTCGAAGCGACGCATGGCACGGCGCCGAAGTACGCGAATCTCGACAAGGTCAACCCCGGGTCGGTGATCCTGTCGGGCGAGATGATGCTGCGCTACATGGGATGGGTCGAGGCCGCGGACGCCATCATCCTCGCCATGGATCGCTCGATTGCGCAAAAGGCCGTGACCTACGACTTCGCGCGCCTAATGGACGGTGCTCGCGAGGTCAAGTGCAGCGAGTTCGGCGATATTCTGATCGGTAATCTCTAGGCGAGTCCGGCCAGCTCGCGCACCTGATCGCGCTGCGCGAGCATTGCGACGCGATCCTCGGCGAACACGCCGAGCTCGCCAAACACGTCGTTATCGAGCACGGCTTGCTCTGCGAGCAGAGAAGGATAGAGCGTGTGTTCGGCCAGCAAGTGGGCCGCGTTCACGGTGCCGGCAAGTTCAGCCTCCTGGGAGCTGCGATAGCTTTGCCATTCACTCGCCGCCGCTTGGACCTCGCTCGAGACGCGCCACTGAGTCATCAGAGCGCGTCCGCAAGCGGGCTCGAACTCGGCGAGCAGATTGCCGAAGGTGCGGGCATCCATCGCGCTGCGCCGATCGTATTCGAAACGCGCCAGGGTCTTGAGCGCGAGCGCCGCGCCCGAGCGATGCATCAAACCGGCCAGGAACGCGCTCTCGAGAGGTCGACGGCGCAGACTCGCGATCTCCTTGGCCCACCAACTCGCGAGCCAGGCTTCGCGCCAGAGTTGTTCGGATTCCGGCCCGTGCCCGGGGGCCGAGAACAACTCGCTGCGCAGCGTTGCCGCCAAAACGATGTTGCGCGCTTCGACCACTCCCAGCCACGCGATCGCCTCACGCAAGGACGCGATTTTCTGCCGGGGCCGCAAAGCGGCCGAGTTGGCCACGCGCAAAATCTCGGCGATGACGGGCGCATCGTCTTCGAGCAGGCGCTCGAGGTGCACACTGTCCGCCTCGTTCGCGCCCGTCAGCTTGGCGAGTTGCAACCATGTCGGCGGCATCGGCGCGATGCAACCGGTCGCCCGTAAAACCTCATCCATGTGTTCATGCGCAAGCGACGCGAGATTCAAGGACTTTCCCCTCGGTGGACATTTCCATGGGGGTTATCGGCAGCGGGCGCGCTTTCTTGAATTCAGGCAAAGGCGCGGTCGAGAGCCGCCTTCAGGTCCTCGAGCAAATCGTCCACATCCTCAACGCCGATGGACAAGCGCACGGTACCAGGCGTTATTTGGGCGACAGCCCGCTGTGCCGACGTGAGATCGCCGCCGCCCAAGATCCGCGGGGGCATGACCAGGGACTCGACCGATCCGACGCTCGGTGTGACGGCGAACAGTTGCAGGGCGTCGGCGAACCGATCGCCGACCGCGCAGTCACCGTCCAACTCGAACGTCACGACGGCACCGAAATCGTGCATTTGCCGCGCCGCCAGTGCATGTTGCGGATGCGTCTCGAGGCCCGGGTAGAAGACTCGGCGCACGCGCGCATGCGACGCGAGCAGACGTGCAACGGCGATCGCATTCGCACATTGCCGCTCGTAGCGCAAAAAATAAGTGCGCATGCCGCGCTGGATCAAAAACGCCGCATGCGGGTCCAAACTCGGCCCCAGGGGCACCAGGTCCTTGCGCATCTTGGCAATCACGGGTCGCGCCGCAATGATGGCGCCGCCGAGCACGTCGCTATGGCCGGATGCGAACTTCGTCAGACTGTGCAGGAAGATATCGATCGGAAACTGGCCGTGATTGTGAAATCCCGCGAACGTGTTGTCGAGCACCGTGAGCGCGCCGTTGCGGCGCGCAAGCGTCGTGATGTGTTCGATGTCGGCGATCTTCGTGACGGGATTCGTCGGGCTCTCGAACAGGACCAAGCGTGTCGGAGTCGCGGCCAGGACCTGCTCGATGCCGGCGCGATCCTCGATCGACAAGAGCGTATGTCGCACGCCGAACTTGCCCAGCAAATCCCGCAGCAAATACCGGCTCGGTCCGTACGATTCGACGAACGCGAGTACGTGATCGTTCTGGCGGCATAAGGACAGCAACGTCGCGGCGATGGTCGCGACACCGGAACCCGTCAGCAGGCAATCGTCGCGGCCCTGCAACTCGGCAAGCAACAGCTCGAGCTGCCGCAGCGTGGGATTCGAGGTGCGCGAATAGAAGAAACCTTCGCGTTCGCCACGCAGGAAGCCGGCCGTCTCCGCGGCGTCGGCAAACGTGAACTTGACCGACTGGTAGATCGGCGCCACCACGGGTCGATTGTCGGGGGCCAGATCGACGGCAGGCGGATGGTTCACGCGTGTGGTCTTTTTCATTGCGTCCACAATAATCGAGGGCAGTCGCCATTGAAAGGCGGCGGGACCGCGATTCAGGCACTCGGTTGGGTTAACATCGCCCCGCCATGAATGCCATCCTCGAGCCTCAGATGCCCGACCCTTCCTTCGCCGGGATCGGGTCCGCCGTACGCTTGCGCGAGATCCCGTACAACTACACCTCGCTCGCGGATCGGGAAATCGTCATTCGGCTGCTCGGTGAGGCAGCTTGGACCGTGCTCGACGAACTGCGCAGCGAGCGTCGCACGGGACGCTCGGCGCGCATGCTCTACGAGGTCTTGGGCGACATCTGGGTGGTCGAGCGTAACCCCTACCTGCAAGAGGATTTGCTCGACACGCCGCGCCGGCGGCGCCTCTTGATCGAGGCCCTGCATCACCGGCTCGCAGAGGTCGAGCGACGCCGCGCGCCGTCGGACCCGGTACGCGATGCCAAAGTTTTGCAGCTTCTCACGCTGGCGCGCCAAGCGGTGCAAGCCTTCGACAAGCATTTCGACGAACTGCTGCGCATGCGCAAGCGTGCGCGACGCTCGCTCGCGCCGCTCACGCGCGCCGACAACATCCGCTTCGACGCGTTCGCGCGCATCTCACACGTCACTGATGCCACCGATTGGCGCGTGGAGCTGCCGTTTCTCGTATTGGCGCCGGACACGGAGGCGGAAATACCTGCGCTGGTGCGCGCCTGCATCGAGCTCGGACTCACGATCATTCCGCGCGGCGGCGGCACGGGCTATACGGGCGGCGCGGTGGCGATGACGCCCTGGTCCGCCGTCATCAACACCGAAAAACTCGAGGCCCTCGGCACACCCGAGAACATTGGCGTCCCGGGTCTGCCGGAAGGCACGGTGACCATCCGCTCAGAAGCCGGCGTCGTGACAAAACGCGTCGCCGACGCCGCCGAACTCGCGGGCTACGTATTTGCCGTCGATCCGACCTCGGCGGACGCTTCCTGCGTCGGTGGCAATATCGCGATGAACGCCGGCGGCAAGAAGGCGGTGCTATGGGGCACCGCGGTCGATAATCTTGTCTGGTGGCGCATGGTTGACCCCCAGGGCAACTGGCTCGAGATCACGCGTCTCGATCATAACCTCGGCAAGATCCATGACGCCGAGCTTGCGTCGTTCGACTTGGTCTGGAAAGACGGCCGCCACCCGCCGGAAGAGGCCGCGGAACTGCGCCGCGAGCGCCTCGACCTCGCCGGCAGTGCGTTCCGCAAGCTCGGCCTCGGCAAAGACGTGACGGATAAGTTTCTTGGCGGCCTTCCGGGTGTTCAAAAGGAGGGCTGTGATGGCTTGATCACGTCCGCCCGTTGGATCCTGCATCGCATGCCGAAGCACGTCCGCACGGTCTGTCTGGAGTTCTTCGGGCAGGCACGCGACGCGATACCGGCCATCCTGGAGATCAAACGCTTTCTGGACACCCGCGGCAAAGCGATGGGCGCGATCCTTGCCGGCCTCGAGCATCTCGATGAACGTTACCTACGCGCCGTGGGTTACGGCACCAAATCGAAACGCGGCGCACTGCCGAAATTGATCTTGCTCGGTGACATCGTCGGGGATGATGACGCCGGTGTGGCTGCCGCCACGTCCGAAGTCGTGCGCATCGCCAATGCGCGCATGGGCGAGGGATTCGTCGCCGTGGGTGCTGAGGCGCGCAAGAAATACTGGCTGGACCGCGCCAAGACAGCCGCCATTGCGAAACATACGAATGCCTTCAAGATTAACGAAGACGTCGTGATTCCGCTCGAGCGTCTGGGCGAATACACGGATGCGATCGAGCGGATCAACATTGAACTGTCGATCCGCAACAAGATCGAGCTGCTGGACGCCCTGGGCGAGCAGCTCACGGACGAGCTGGGGGAACGCGCCTTCGAGGCGAGGGAACTCATGGCCCGGGTGCGCAGCCGCTGGCAATCCTATCTCGATGAGATCGACACACCGCTGTTTACGCGCCTCCAGGATCGCAGTCTGCGCGTCAGCTGGAAAGCGGAGGTGCGCGCCGAGCTGCACCGGATCTTCGTGGGCGCCGACTTCGCAGCGCTGCTCGCCGCCTGCGACGCGACCCACGCACGCGTGCTGCGCGGGCGCGTGTTCGTGGCACTGCACATGCACGCCGGCGACGGCAACGTCCACACGAACATTCCCGTCAACTCCGACAATTACGCGATGCTGCGGACGGCGAACGCCGCGGTTGCGCGCATTATGGCGATCGCCCGTGACCTCGGCGGCGTGATCTCGGGCGAACACGGCATCGGAATCACGAAGCTCGAATATTTGAGCGATGCCGAACTCGCGAGTTTCCGCGCCTACAAGATGCGCATCGATCCGGACGGGCGTTTCAACAAACACAAGTTGATGCCGGGCGGCGATTTGCGCCGCGCCTACACGCCGAGTTTCGGGCTGCTCGGGCACGAATCCTTGATCATGCAGCAGTCGGACATTCACACGATCTCGGATGCAATCAAGGATTGTCTGCGCTGCGGCAAATGCAAACCGGTTTGCGCGACCCACGTGCCGCGCGCGAATCTCCTATACTCGCCGCGCAACAAGATCCTCGCGACCTCGCTGTTGATCGAAGCATTCCTATACGAGGAGCAGACGCGGCGCGGCGTCTCGCTCAAGCATTGGGACGAATTATCCGATGTCGCCGATCATTGCACGGTCTGCCACAAGTGCGAGGCACCCTGCCCCGTCGACATCGATTTCGGCGACGTGTCCATGGCGATGCGCGACTTGTTGCGGCGCATGGGTAAGAAACGCTTCAATCCCGGCACGGCCGCGGCGCTGTTCTTTCTGAATGCGACCAACCCGAAGACGATCAAGGCAACGCGCAAGCTCATGATCGATTGGGGTTACAAGGCCCAGCGTTTCGGCAACCGCGCGCTGCACACCCTCGCGACGCTGCAGACCAAACGGCCGCCGGCGACGACCGGCAGGCCGCCGCTCAAGGAAGAAATCATCCATTTCGTCAACAAGCGCATGCCCGGCGGTCTGCCCAAGCGAACCGCGCGCGCCTTGCTCGACATCGAGGATCGCAACTACGTTCCGATCATCCGCGACCCACGAGCGACGAACAGCGACTCGGAGGCTGTGTTCTATTTTCCCGGCTGCGGATCCGAGCGCTTATTCTCACAGGTCGGACTCGCCACCCAGGCGATGCTCTGGCATGTCGGCGTACAGACCGTTCTGCCGCCGGGTTATTTGTGCTGCGGCTATCCGCAGCGGGCGTCGGGCGAGAGCGAGAAAGGCGAGAAGATCATCACCGACAATCGCGTGCTATTCCATCGTGTCGCCAATACGCTCAATTATCTCGACATCAAGACCGTCGTCGTGAGCTGCGGCACCTGCTTCGACCAACTGCAGAATTATGAATTCGAAAAAATATTTCCGGGCAGCAAGATTCTCGACATTCATGAGTTCCTCATGGATAAGGGCGTACGGCTCGACACCGTGACCGGGGTCAGGTACATGTACCACGACCCCTGTCATTCGCCGATGAAGAAACACAATCCCGAAATGGTCGTGGGCAGCCTCATGAACTCGCAGCTGAATGGCCGCATTGCGACCAACCCACGCTGCTGTGGAGAATCCGGCACGCTGGCCCTGACGCGTCCCGATGTATCGACGCAGGTTCGCTTCCGCAAGGAGGAGGAAATTCGGGGCGGCGTCGAGCGAATCCGTGAGGGCGGCCATGGCGGCGAGGTCAAGATTCTGACCTCGTGTCCCTCCTGCCTACAAGGACTCGCGCGCTTTCAGGACGACGCCGATCTCGAAGCCGATTACATCGTGGTCGAACTCGCCAAGCACGTGCTCGGCGCGGATTGGTTGCAGCAGTACGTCGCGCATGCGAACGCTGGCGGCATCGAGCGCGTGTTGGTCTGACTCGCCCCACAAGACTTAAGGGCTTTTCGCGCGGATTGACAAGCCGAATCGTCGTGCAAAAATGTCTCATGGCCTCGCACTCAGATCGTTCGCGTCTGCTCGAAACAGACGGATTCAACCAGTTGGCGGCCGGCAAGGACGGTTATTTCGTCTATAACCGTAACGACCGCTACATCGGCCGTTCGATCGAACGCTACGGCGAATGGAGCGGCTTGGAGATGGATCTGTTCAGGCAAGTCTGCGGGCCGGGACACATCGTCATCGAAGTCGGCGCCAATATCGGTGCGCATACGGTTGGCCTCGCCCGCCTCGTCGGGCCCAGCGGCCGCGTGCTCGCCTTCGAACCGCAACGACTGGTGTTTCAGACGCTGTGCGCAAACATCGCGCTCAACAGCCTCGTCAACGTGGACTGCTTCTGGTCCGCCGTCGGAACACGGGAAGGCCTGATCAAGGTTCCTGAAATGGACCCCGACCGCGCCAACAATTTCGGCGGGTTCAGTTTGCTCGGCGCAAACGGTAACATTGAAATGACCTGCGAAACACTGGACCGGCGTGTCGGACTGCCGCGACTGGATTTCATCAAGATTGACGTCGAGGGCATGGAGATCGAGGTGCTGCGCGGCGGGGCCCAATTGCTCCAGAAATTCAAGCCGATCCTGTACGTCGAGAACGATCGCGTCGAACGATCGCCCGCGTTGATGCAACTGATCGCAGAATACGGCTACCGCATGTTTTGGCACACGCCGCCGCTGTTCAATCCGCAGAACCACTTCGGCGATGCCGAAGATCTGTGGCCCGGCGTCGTTTCGACGAACCTGCTGTGCGTGCATCGCGAGCGCAACGCGACTCTCAACGGCTTCGAGGAGGTGCTCGATTTCAGCTCACATCCCTGGCGCCGCTGAGTGACGCGTCGTCGCCGTTGACTACGCGCACTGCACTAAGGCTGCACGTGGCGGGGCAATCGCCGAAAAATCTGACGTCTGCATCGAGCAGGCGGCATTCGGTGTGGAACGTCGCCGGATCGTAAGTTGGCACTTCAGTGGGCCGGTCGTAACGAGTCCCTCTTGGAGACGTGCCGCGAAAGTCCTCGGCGAGCAACTTCGAAAGGACCCACGGTTTGCCACAGGACTGTTCCGCCCAGGCTCGCTCCTGCTCGATCATCCACTGAGCCGTCTCTTTTGCGCGGCCTGGGACCTCAGCGGCGACAGTTGTGCCTGACCACCCGCAAAGGCAGCCACTCAAGGCGAAGGGAGCGGCACGGGGCGACGAAAGTTTCAGCTGACACCCGCCGCCGCGCGCCGGCCGGCACGCGCCATCCAAAGACTCACAGCGACGATGATCAGCGTCACGAACCCGATCGTGAGCGTCGCCAGCACGTTGATTTCCGGACTCACGCCGAGGCGCACCTTCGAAAACACGACCATGGGCAGCGTGCTGCTGCCTGGACCCGATGTGAAGCTCGAGATCACCAAATCATCCCAGGACAGCGTGAAGGCCAGCAGCCATCCCGAGAGGATCGCGGGAAAAATGATCGGCAAGGTGATCACGAAGAACACCTTGAGCGGTCTCGCGCCCAAGTCCATCGCCGCCTCCTCAAGAGCCGTGTCGAAGGTTGCCAGGCGCGACTGTACGACGACGGTCACATAGGCCATGGAGAAGGTCATGTGACTCAGCGTCATCGTCGTGATGCCGCGGCCCGCGGGCCAGCCGATCGTCTGTTCCATCGCGACGAACAGGAGCAGCAGCGACAGCCCCGTGATGACTTCCGGCATCACGAGCGGCGCGGTCACCATCGCGTTCAAGACGAAACGGCCGCGAAACTGCGCGAACCGCGATAAACCAAATCCGGCGAGCGTGCCGAGTATCACGGCCCCGGAGGCATTGATGAAAGCCACCTTCAGCGAGATCCACGCCGCGTCGAGAATCTCGTCGTTGTTCAGCAGGGAGTAATACCACTTGAGCGTCGGTGAATTCACCGAGTCCCAGACCGTCACGAGCTTCGAGGCGTTGAAGGAGAACACCACCATGGACAAGATCGGGATGTAAAGAAACGCGAAGCCGAACGCGAGACAGGAAATGATGAAAACGGAGCGCCGCGGATTCATCGTGTGCCCGCCGACTCGCGCGCCTGGATGCTCTGGTACCACATCATGAAGGGCACCAAGAGCAGCAACAGCAGGATCGCAACGCCACTCGCCACCGGCCACGCGCGATTGGAGAAAAACTCATCCCACAGAATGCGGCCGATCATCAGCGCATTGGGGCCGCCCAGCAGGGCCGGAATCACGAACTCGCCCACGGCCGGAATGAAGACCAACATGGAGCCGGCGAGAATGCCGTTACGCGACAAGGGGACCGTGATCTTGAAAAACGCCTTCCAAGGACGGCACCCCAGGTCCTCGGCCGCCTCCAGCAACTGCCAGTCCATTTTCTCGAGATTCGCGTACAGCGGCAGGATGAAAAACGGCAGATAGGAGTAGACGATGCCGACGTACATCGCGAACGGCGTGTACAGCATCGCCAGGGGTTCGTGAATGATTCCCAGTGACATCAGCACGTTGTTGATCACACCGTTCGCCTTGAGCAGTCCGATCCAGGCGTAGACACGCAGCAACAGCGAGGTCCAGAACGGCAGGATGACCAGCAGAAGCAGGATGTTGCGCGTCGCAGGCCGTGCACGCGCGATACCGTACGCCATTGGATACCCGATCACGATGCACCACAGGGTCGAGATGAAGGCGACTTTGATCGAGTTCAGCAGCGCCTTGATGTAGAGGTCGTTCGTGAACAGAAACACGTAATTGTTGAAATTGAGCCTGATCGACAGCTCGTTCTTCTCGCCCCACTGCAGCAAAGAGGTGTAAGGCGGGATGGCGAGGTCGACGTCAGCGAAAGAGATCTTCAGGACGATCACGAACGGCACGACGAAGAACAACAACAGCCACAGATACGGCAGCAACACGACCAGACCGCGACCGCTCAAGCCGAACCGTTGTGGCCAGGATGTTCGCTTCATCGAGTCAACGCGTGACCACCACGGGGCTCGTCGAATCCCAGGACAGATACACTTGCTGGTCCCAGGTGATCGCTTCGGCATGTCGCGACGTATTGGGTTGGGTTACGCGCACGACCTTGCCGGTCGGCAGCCGGACGAGATAAATCGACAGATCGCCAAGATAGGCGATGTCTTGCACGACGCCGCGCGCGACGTTGTCGCGACCCTCGGGCACGGCCGTCGACATGAAAATCTTCTCGGGCCGGACCGCCGCCCAGACGGTCGCTTCCGGAGCGGCGCTGATGCCATGGCTCACGTAGATCGTGCCGCCCAAATCCTCGGAACCGATGCGCACGTACTCCGGTTCGTCCTCGATGAGTTTGCCTTCGAAGATATTGACCGAACCGACGAAGTCGGCCACGAATTTCGAACTCGGAAACTCATAGATCTCTGACGGCGTTCCGGCCTGGACGATTTCACCGTGATTCATCACGCCGATGCGGCTCGCCAAGGTCATGGCTTCCTCCTGATCGTGCGTGACGACCACGAAGGTCACGCCGAGCTGGTCCTGCAGGCTGATGAGCTCGAACTGCGTATGCTCGCGCAGCTTCTTGTCGAGCGCGCCGAGGGGCTCGTCGAGCAGCAGGAGTTTCGGCCGTTTGACCAGGGAGCGCGCAAGCGCCACACGCTGTCGTTGGCCGCCGGAGAGTTGGTGCGGCTTGCGTTTGGCGAAGTCCCCGAGTTTGACGAGCTGCAACATCGTGGCCACGCGCTCCCTGATCTCGGGCTTGGGGAAGCCGTCCTGCTTCAAACCGAAGGCGACGTTTTGCTCGACGGTCATGTGCGGAAACAACGCGTAAGACTGGAACATCATGTTGACGGGGCGCTCGTAGGGCGGCACGCCCGTCATGTCTTCCCCGTCGATGACGATGCGGCCGGAACTCGGCTGCTCGAAGCCGCCGAGCATGCGCAGCAGGGTCGTCTTGCCGCAGCCGGATGCGCCCAGCAGACAGAAAATCTCCCCCTTGTAGATGTTCAGACTGACGTCGTCGACCGCCTTGAAATCACCGAAGGACTTGGTGACCCGGTCGATTTGCACATAGGGGACAGCGTTCGGATCCCGCCAGGGAGCGGGTTTGACGGGGGCGGAAGAGCCGGCGGCCTGTCCCGGGGGGCTTGCCATCGGCTACTGAGCCGCCTTGAATTCTTGCCAGACGCGCGTAATGGCGCGCGTCTGGTCGGACGAGTCGGCGAGCTGAACCGAGAGCCGTTTGCGTTCCTCGGGCGTGGGGTAAATGGCCGGATCCGATTTGACGTCGTCGTGGACGAGCGGCTGCGAGGCCAGATTCGCGTTGGCGTAGCGCTTGAAATTGGAGATATCGGCGATGACTTGCGGCGTCATCAGGTAATTGATGAACGCGTACGCACTCTCCTTGTTCGGCGCGTCCTTGGGGATGGCGAGGTTGTCGAACCAGACAATCGTCCCCTCCTTCGGAATCGAGTACTTGATGTCGATTCCCTTGTTCGCATCGCGGGCGCGGTCTCGCGCCTGCATCACGTCGCCGTTGTAACCGACGGCAATACACAAATCGCCGTTCGCCAGCGCCTCGATGTACTCGGAGGAGTTGATGTTGCGAATATACGGGCGGATCTTTTTGAGGACCTCGGCAGCCTGAGCCAAGTCCTGGGCATTCTGCGTGTTCGGATCCTTGCCGAGGTAATTGAACACGGCGCGCAGCATCTCCGCCGGCGAATCGAGCACGCTGATCCCGCATTTGGCGACTTTGGACGCGATCGCAGGATCGAATACGAGACTCCAGCTATCGAGCGGCGCGTCCGGCATCAGCGCCTTGACCATTTTCTCGTTGTAGCCGATGCCGTTCGTGCCCCACAAATAGATCACGCCGTGCGCGTTGCCGGGATCGTGGGCGGCGACCCGCGCCATCAAGTCCGGATCCATGTTCTTCAGGTTCGGCAGTTTCGATTTGTCGAGCGGCAGGTAGACACCGGCCTTGATTTGACGCTCGAAATAGGACGCGGTCGGAACGACCACATCGAAGCCGCTGCTGCCGGCGAGCAACTTGGTTTCGAGCGTCTCGTTCGAGTCGTAGTAGGCGACGTGCACCTTGATGCCCGTCTGCTTCTCGAAGTCGGAGATCGTATTCGGCGCGAGGTAATCGGACCAGATGTAGAGGTTCAAGACCTTCTTGGAGGACCCGGCCGCGTCGGCGCCGGCGTCGGTGCTTGATTTGCCGCCGCCACAGGCGACGAGGAGTAGAGCTGAAAGGAGAAGCGCGACGGACGAACGAACGACACTCGGCAGCAAAACACGTCCCCTTTGGTGCATGACGATAGGTCGCGTAGTTATATCGCAGCCGGAGCCCCGGGGACAGGGGCAACTCGGTGAAAGAGGGTCAGGCGCGCAACGCTGGCGCCCGACCCCGCCCAGCTCAGACGTTCAGTAGCAGGTGTTCGCGTTCCCAGGAACTGATGACCTGGGCGAAGGTTTCGTATTCGGCGTCCTTGACGGCCGTATACGCGAGCACGAAGCGGTCGCCGAACAGATCGACCAGCGCCTTGGATTCGCGCAGCAGCCGCAGCGCCTCGGCAAGGGTGCGCGGCAGGGCGATGGCCAAGTCGTAGGCGCTTCCGGCGATGGGTTCCGACGGCTTGAGGCCCTCGATCATGCCTAAGTATCCGCAAGCCAGGGACGCGGCGATCGCGAGGTAGGGGTTCGCATCGGCGCCGCCGACCCGATTCTCGACACGTCGGGCCTCGGCGCCCGACAGAGGCACACGCAGCCCCGCGGTCCGGTTGTCATAACCCCAGTGCACGTTGATGGGTGCCGAGGAATAGCGGCTGATGCGCCGATAACTATTCACGTTCGGCGCGAACAGCGACATCGCGGCAGGCAGGTACTTCTGCAGCCCCGCGATGTGTCCGAAGAACAAGGACGACGGCGAGCCGTCCGGATTGCTGAAAATGTTCTTGCGCGTCTTGGCGTCGATGATGCTCTGGTGCAGATGCATGGCGCTGCCCGGCTCCTTCGCCATGGGCTTCGCCATGAAGGTCGCATACATCTTGTGCCGCAGCGCCGCCTCGCGCGCCGTACGCTTGAACAGGAACGCCTGATCGGCAAGACCCATCGGATAGCCGTGCAGCAGGTTGATCTCCATCTGCGCGGCGCCGGCCTCGTGAATCAGCGTGTCGATTTCGATGTCCTGGGCTTCGCAGAAGGAATACATGTCGTCGAACAAGGGATCGAATTCATTCACCGCCGCGATGCTGTATGCCTGCCGCCCGATCTCCGGGCGCCCGGAACGCCCGATCGGGGGTTTCAGGGGGTAATCGGAGTCGATGTTCGGCTCGACCAGGAAGAACTCGAGCTCCGGGGCCACAACGGGCTCCCAGCCGTGCGCTTCGTATAAATCGAGCACCCGGCGCAGGACATAGCGGGGCGCCATCGTCACGGGTCGTCCGTCGCCGTAGAAACAATCATGGATCACCTGGGCCGTGGGCTCCGCCGCCCAGGGAACGACGCGTACCGTCTTCGGGTCTGCTTTGAGGACGATATCGATATCGGAGGGATTCATCGCGCTTTGATCGTCGGGGTAATCGCCCGTGACCGTCTGCAAAAAAATGGCTTCGGGCAGGCGCATGCCCTCCTCTTCCGCAAACTTCTCCGCCGGCATGAGCTTGCCGCGCGCGACGCCCGCCATGTCCGGAATGATCGCTTCGACTTCCGAGATGCCGTGCTCTTTCAAGAACTGTTGAATCGTGCTCGCCATAAGTCACCTGTCGCTGGCGCGCTCTCTGCAAGCCGCCCCGAAGGCGGCAAATAAAGCGCGCGAAAATGGATTCTCCGCAAACCGCCACTCTGGGTGCCATTGCAACCCGAGAGCGAAACTCTTCGCGTCCGCGACCCGGAAGGCCTCGATCAAGCCGTCAGGCGCCCGCGCCTCGATGCTCAATCCCTTCCCGAGTTCCTGCACGCCTTGCCAATGCAAGGAGTTCACCTGCAGACGCTCCGTACCGGCGATGTGGCGCAAGGTCCCTCCAGGCTCCAACAAGACTTCGTGCGCGGGACCGTATTGCTCGTCCAATTCCAAGGTCTCGTCATCACGATGGTCCAGGTGGCCGGCGACCTCATGAACGCGCTGCCAGAGCGTGCCGCCGTAGGCAACATTCATCTCCTGGAACCCGCGGCAAATCGCGAGCACCGGCAAGCCGGCGGCAATTGCCCGCGGAATCAGCGGAAGCGTCGTAGCATCCCGATTTGGATCATGTAGCGTACCCGGCGCGCTGGCCGGGCCTCCATAGTGGTGGGGTTCGACATTCGACTCACTGCCAGTCAGCAGCAAGCCGTCACAAGATTCGAGCAAGGCGTCAAAGTCGAGTTCGGGGCCGATCGAGGGCACGAGCACTGGAATCGCCTGAGCAGCTTGCGCAACAGCGGCGATGTACTTCTCCCCGACCATGTGGAAGTAATGCTTCCCAGTCAGGCGGCGGTCGGCAGGAATTCCGATGAGCGGCGTACGAGGCATGTTTAATATATTAAACGCCTAGAGCGATGACTAGGCTTTCCAACGACCCTCATTAGACCATAGGAAGTGGGTTCCTGCCTGTCCGTCCATGAGAAATTGGCTTAGATTTAGGCATTTCCGATACTTAAAGGCGATTGCTGCAATGCCGCAGTATTGCACTCCAGGCAATTAACCCGGTAGGCTCATAGCCGTCAAATCCTGTCAATAGCCCTAACATTTTAAACACCGACGCCCCCACGACCGCCCAGCGAGCTCCTCCTTGCGCTTATCAAACCCTGCCGCCTTGTCCTATTACGCCGATTCAGTCGGCGACTCGAACGATCCGGCGACAGCCCCGGCACGCGCTCCCTTAAGGGGCGAGCAGCAGGCCGACGTCGTCGTCGTGGGCGGCGGCATTGCCGGCTGTTCGGCGGCCCTGCACCTGGCCAAGGGCGGTTACCAGGTAGCGTTGCTCGAAGCGCGCAACGTGGGCTATGGCGCTTCCGGCCGCAGCGGCGGTCAGACCATCTTTGGTCTCGCTACGAGTCAGCAAACGCTGATCCAACAAGTCGGTGCGAGCGACGCGCGGCGGCTGTTCGATCTATCCATCGAGGGGCTGGATCTGACCCAGTCGTTGCTCAGGGACTACGGTATCGACTGCGACTATCGCCCGAACCATCTGCACGTCGCCGTCAAACCGCGCCAGGTCGCCGAGCTGCAAGCCTGGGTGGCCGAACTGCACGAACAATATGAGTACCGCTCAGTCGCCATGCTCGATGCCGAGCAATTGCGCGGCCACGTCGTAAGCGATCGCTACCTCGCCGGCCTGATCGATACGCGCAGCGGGCATCTGCATCCGCTCAAGTACACGCAGGGCCTCGCCCGAGCGGCCGAATCCCTGGGGGTCCGAATTTTCGAAAATACACAGGTGCTGCGCTACACCGACGGCGCCCAAGTGCAGGTGCACAGCGCACAGGGCGTCATGCGGGCCAACTACGTGGTGTTTTGCGGCAGTGCCTATCTGGGCGAGGTCGCGCCGGTGCTCGCGCGGCGCATCCTGGGCGTCGGCACCTATATGGTCGCGACCGAGCCGCTCGCCCCGGAACGTGCGCGAGCCCTGTTGCCAAGCAATGCGGCGGTCGCCGACATCAACTGGATCCTCGATTATTTTCGCCTGTCTGCCGATCACCGCCTGTTGTTCGGCGGCCGTGTGAGTTACAGCGCGGTCGAACCGCGACATTTGGCGGAATCGATGCGCAAACGCATGCTTAAGGTATTTCCGAGCCTCGCCGACGTCAAAGTCGCGCGGACCTGGGGTGGCTTCCTCGACATCACGATGACGCGCGCGCCGAATTTCGGCCGCCTCGCGGACAACGTATTTTATTTGCAGGGTTTCTCGGGCCATGGTCTCGTGCTCACCGCGCTCGGCGGCAAACTCGTGGCCGAAGCGATCGCGGGTACCGCCGAACGTTTCGACGTGTTTGCACGCATTCCGCACCGGGATTTTCCCGGCGGCCGCTACTTGCGCCGGCCCTCGCTCGTGCTCGCGATGCTGTATTACCGTTTACGCGATCTACTGTAAGGCCGGCCGCTCTTGTGATGCCGGGCGGCGCGTAATCACGTAGCAATGGTGAATACCGGCGTGGCGCTCGAAGTCCTTTGAGATCGTGCGGCGGCCGATGTCCTCGGCAGAGAACTCCGCGAGCCCCCCGAGATCAAGCCGGAAGCGCGTGAAGTTCGTGGAAAAAACCAAACGACCGCCGTCCCGCAGCAAGGCCATCGAGCGCCGGATCATGCCGACGTGATCGCGTTGCACATCCAGCACGCCGGCCATGCGCTTCGAATTCGAGAAAGTCGGCGGGTCGAGAAAAATCAAATCGAACCTTGGGCCATTCGCCGCCTGTTCCTCGAGCCAGTCGAGGCAATCCGCGCGAAATAGTTCGTGCCGGCTAGACGAGAAGCCATTGAGCACGAGATTGTCGCGCGCCCAGTCCAGATAAGTGTTCGACAAGTCGACGCTCGCCGTGCTGCGCGCGCCGCCGGCAGCCGCATAGACCGTGGCGCTGCCCGTATAACAAAACAAATTCAGGAAATCGCGGTCTTTGGCCCAGTCGCGCAACAGTCCGCGCATGATGCGGTGATCGAGGAACAGACCCGTGTCCAGATAGTCGCGAAAATTGACCCAGAATTTCAAGCCGCCTTCCTGAACGACGTGTCGTTCGTTGGTCATTGCGCGCTTTTCGTATTGTTCGCCGCCCTTTTGGGGCTTGCGCACGCGCGCATGGATTTGGCTGCCGGGCAGCGTCAAGACATCCGGCAGCACGCTCAAGACCTCGCGCCGGCGCTCGCGCGCGCTCTCCTGATTCACGGTCTTGGGCGGCGCATATTCCTGGACGTAGGCGTATCGCGGCGTGCGGCCGTACACATCGATCGCGAATGCATACTCCGGCATGTCGGCGTCGTAGACGCGGAAGCAATCGATGCCCTCGCGCTCGGCCCAGGGGCAAAGCTTCGCGAGGTTCTTACGCAGGCGATTCGCAAACATTTGCGCGCCCGGGCGCGCGGCCCACTCGGCGCGCACGACTTGGGGCGCCTTTTGTTCGCTGGCGGCGTCGAGCTCGAAGCGCAGCAGCCGGCACTCGAGGGTGCCGTTGAAGAACCGGTGTGTTCGCTTGGCGTACACGCCCAGGTGTCTTGCCATGGGCGGGTTGCCCGTGAGGATGGCGGCCTGCCAGCCGGTGAATCGCTCCCGCAGCACGCGCCCCAGCTGCGTATACAGAACGGTCAAACCGCCCTCCGCACCGATGCGCTCGCCGTAAGGCGGGTTGCACACGACCAGGCCGGGGACGGCGGGCGACGGCTCGAGCCCCGTGACCGCATCGCCGCCGGTGGGCGGCTCGACGTCCGCCAGCGCGCGCTCCTCGACCCGCACCCACTCGCCCACACCGGCCTGCTCAGCATTGGCGAGACTCACGCGCACCGCCTCGGCATCGATGTCCGAGCCCTGAATGCAGCGCCGCGGTGTGCGCGCCGCGCGGCGCGCCTCTGCCTCGGCGCAAAGCGCCGCCCACAACGCCGCGTCGTGTCCCTGCCAGCCAAGGAAGCCGAAATACTCGCGGCCCAGGCCGGGCGCCGCATCCGCCGCGATCAAGGCCGCCTCGGTGAGAAAGGTGCCGGAACCACACATCGGATCGACCAGCGAGCCGCCACGTGCAAACACGGCGGGCCAGCCGGCGCGCAGCAGCACGGCGGCCGCCACGTTTTCCTTGAGCGGCGCACGCCCGGCCTCGAGTCGGTAACCGCGGCGGTGCAGGCTCTCCCCGGAGAAATCCACAGACACGAGCGCCTCTGCCCCTTCCACGTGCAAGTGCAGCAGCACGTCGGGCCGTTCCGGCGCGATGTTGGGGCGCGCGCCGGTGGCGTCGCGCAGACTGTCGCAGACCGCGTCTTTGAGAAGTTGCGCGCCGTACAGCGTGTGCCGAATGGACTCGTTCCCGCCGCTGCAATCGCAGGCGAGCGTCGCCCCCGGCCCCAGATGCGCCCGCCAGTCCATACGCTTGACCGCGGCATAAATCGTCTCGGAACTGGTCGCCTCGATCGAACCCAGACTCAAGAGCACGCGGGTCGCCGTGCGCGACCACAGACAGGCTAGATACCCGACCGCGAGCGTGCCCTGAAATTTAACGTCGTTGCTGCGCTCGCGAATATCGGTCGCCCCGAACGACGCAAGTTCCTCGGCGAGCACGGAGGTCGCTCCGATGGGCGCTGTCGCAATCCAATAGCGCACGTCCGCCGCCGCTTCGGCGCGCTCGCTCACGAGGCCACGCGCGCGGCATTGAGGTCATGCCAGTCCACATTGGCGCGATCCGCCAAATAACGCACGAGAATCCGGTAGGCATCGGGATCGAAACGGGGCGTGGTGCGCGCACTTGCGAGCTGCGCAAGCTCCTCATCGTTGCGCGCCGTGCCGAGATAGGACCAGGACTCACAGACATGCAGATCGGCGCCGCCGCAGGAGTCGCGCTCGCGCAGCGCGATTCTGCCCGGGAACGGCCAGGGCTTGAGCTTCACCGACGACAAGGCGAGCTGCAGGCGCATGCCATGCAATACGATCGGCTCCTTACCGACGCAGGCGCCGCGGCATTTGCCCAGCTGGTAGGCGAAACAGGAACCGGCGCTCTGCTCCAAACCGAGCACTTTGAGGCACAGTTGCTGCGCCCGCGCGATATCGGTGAGCGCCTTTTGCGCGTCTTTGCGCGAACGGAACAAGCCGTAACACTGCGCCCAATCCGCGGCCGAAACGCCGTCGACGGGAACCAGTTCGACGCGCGACCCGCAAGCCGGCAGCACGCGAATCGTCAGGGCCTCCAGGTTCTTCTTGAGGCGTCGATTGTGCAGGGGTTGTTGCGTCTTGACCCATTCGGCTTCCCGTAACAGCGCGCCGAGTTCGCCGGCGGTCTCCGACCAATCGATGCGGCGCACCTGGCGGACGAGCTTCTGCTCCTTCGCGTCGTGATGTTCGCCGGCAAAATGTGCCAGCACGCGCGTGCGCAGCGACACGCTCTTGCCGATATAGAGCAGCACGTCGTGCTCGCCGAAAAAGCGGTACACACCGGGGCCTTCCGGCAACTCGTCGGCAAGTTCCGGGGGCAGGTGCGGCGGCAACGCACGCGCGCCGAGCAGCGCGCTCACCGCTTCGGCCAGCGTGGACTCGGGCTGCACGGCGCGCATCTTTTGCCAAAAATCCCAAAGCACGCGCGCATCCCCGAGCGCGCGGTGGCGCGCCGCGCAGTGCAAGCCGTGACGCTCCATGAGCGCGTCCAGATTGTGCCGCGGGTGCTCAGGGTACAGCCGGCGCGACAGCTTGACCGTGCACAGCACCTTGGCCGAGAACGAGCGCTCCAGGCGTCGAAATTCGCTGCGCAGAAACGAGTAATCGAAGCGCGCGTTGTGGGCGACGAAGACTGAGCCCGCGAGCTTTTCCTGGACGACGGTCGCGAGCTCGGCGAACCGCGGTGCGTCGGCGACCATCTCGTTGCTGATTCCCGTGAATGCCTCGATGTAACTCGGGATCCGACATTCGGGGTTGACGAGCGAACTCCACTCTTCGACGAGTTCGCCCGCGACGACGCGGACGATGCCGACTTCCGTGATCCGATGGTAGGCCGCGTTGCCGCCGGTTGTCTCTAAATCGACAAACACCAAATCCCGGGGCAGAGCCGGGTCGTCAGCCGCGTCCATCGAGCGATAAAATCGGATGATAGAGAGCGGGACGCCGGTCGCGGAACACACCCCAGGCCTCACGATAGCGGCGGATCTCATCGAGATCGAAGCGCGTGGTGAGCACGGTCTCGCTGACCCGATCGGCCTCGACGAGCTTCTCGCCCGTCGGCGAAGCGATGAATGACGAGCCATAAAAAGTCATCGTGTATTTCTCGCCCTGTTCCGTGCCGATGCGGTTCGAGGCAACCAGCGGCAGGATGTTCGCAGCCGCATGGCCTTGCATCGTGCGTTGCCAATGACCGCTCGAGTCGAGCGTCGGATCCTGAGGCTCGGAGCCGATGGCGGTTGGGTAGAGCAGGATCTCCGCGCCCATCAAGGCCATCGAGCGTGCCGCCTCCGGAAACCATTGATCCCAGCAGATCGCGACGCCGAGTTTGCCGAATTTCGAATCGAACACCTTGAAGCCAGTATCGCCCGGCGAGAAATAGAACTTCTCGTGATAGCCAGGCCCCTCCGGAATATGCGATTTGCGATAGCTGCCGATCACCACGCCGTCCGCATCGACGAGGGCCAGCGAGTTGAAGAACGCATTGCCCGCGCGTTCGAAAACGCTGACCGGGAGCACGACGCCGAGTTCACGCGCGAGTCCGCGAAAATGTTCGACCGCGGGATGACCGTCGAGCGGATGCGCGAGATCGAAATGCCGCGGCTGGTGGTCTTTGCAGAAGTACGGGGTCTCGAACAATTCTTGGATCAAGACGATGTTGGCGCCGCGACCCGCGGCCTCACGGATCAGCTTCTCGGCGCGCGCCATGTTGGCGTCGCGGTCCCAGCTGCAGGCCATCTGGGTGGCGGCTACGGTCACGTTTCTCATGGGCCCCTATGCTACCTGAAGGACCGCTAAAACGTCGGCGGCGAGCAGGCGCTCACGATCTCGCACTCCAGCGACCCGGTATTGCGAAAGCGGTGCGGCAAGGAGCTGCGAAAATAATAGGCGTCACCGGGACCCAGCACGCGCGATTCGCCGGCGACCGTCAACTCGATGCTTCCGCGCACGACGACGCCGCCCTCCTCGCCGAGATGCGCGAGCATGACCTCCCCCGTGTCGGCGCCGGGCGGATACTTCTCGTGCATGACCGCCATGCTGCGCTGACCCAGGCGACTGCCGACCAGGCGCAGCTCGACGCTGCCCGTGCCGATATCGGGGAGTTCGTCCTTGGGAAAAAACACCTGCGGCTTGCCCGCGAGATCCAAAGTAAAGAAATCCGCGAGCGCCATCGGGACGCCGTCGAGCACCTTCTTGAGGGAGCTCACCGAGGGACTGACCCGGTTCTGTTCGATCAGGGAAATCAGGCCATTGGTGACACCGGCGCGTTTCGCGAGTTCACGCTGCGAGAGTCCGTACATCTGCCGTACGGCCTTTAAATGGGATCCGACATCTAGGCTCATGTTGAATATATTAAACGGGTTTTGTGAATTTACGCGGGGATTTGAGCTGCGTGTCGATTTTCCTTATCATCTGGGCCAGACTCTAGACGCCCACCCTGTAGGACTTCGCCATGAACGCCAAACTCTCGCCCAGCCTCTCGCACGACGATCTGGATGCCTTTTGGATGCCGTTCACGGCGAATCGTCAGTTCAAGTCCAACCCGCGCTTGCTGGCGAAGGCCGAGGGCGTGCATTACTGGACCGCGGATGGCCGCGAGGTGCTCGACGGCGTCGCGGGACTTTGGTGTGTCAACGCCGGTCACGGCCGGCGCGAGATCAGCGCGGCGGTCGCCAAGCAGCTCGACACCATGGAATTCGCGCCGACGTTTCAAATGGGCCACCCCATCGCGTTCGAACTGGCGAGCCGGCTCGCCGAACTTGCGCCCGCCGGTCTCGACCGCGTGTTCTTCACGAACTCCGGCTCCGAGTCGGTCGACACCGCCCTCAAGATCGCGATCGCCTATCAGCGCGCGCGCGGCCACGCGACCAAGACGCGCTTGATCGGCCGTGAGAAGGGCTATCACGGCGTCGGTTTCGGCGGCATCTCGGTGGGCGGCATCGTCAACAATCGCAAGGCCTACAGCGCGAACATGATCCCGGGTGTCGATCATCTGCCGCATACGCTCGATATCGAGCACAACGCCTATTCGCGCGGCCTGCCCCAGTGGGGCGCGCATCTCGCCAACGAACTCGAGCGACTCGTCGCGTTGCATGATGCCTCGACCATCGCGGCCGTGATCGTCGAGCCGATCTCTGGATCAGCCGGCGTGATCCTGCCGCCGGTCGGCTACTTGAAGCGGCTGCGCGAGATCTGCGACAGGCACGATATTTTGTTGATATTCGATGAAGTGATCACGGGCTTTGGCCGCGTGGGCGCGCCGTTTGCGGCGCAGGCCTTCGACGTGACGCCCGACCTCATGACCACAGCCAAGGGCCTCACGAATGGCGCCATCCCCATGGGCGCGGTGTTTGCGCATCGCAAAGTGCATGACGCCTTCATGCACGGTCCGGAACATCTGGTCGAGCTATTCCATGGATACACGTACTCCGCACATCCGGCTGCCTGCGCCGCCGCGCTCGCGACGCTCGATATCTACGCGCGCGAGGGCTTGCTGACACGCGCAGCCGCTCTGTCCTCCCAGTGGGAGAACGCCGTGCATTCGCTCAAGGGCCTGCCGCATGTCATCGATATCCGCAATTATGGACTGATCGGCGCCGTCGAACTCGAGCCGCGCGCCGGCAAGCCTGGCACGCGCGCGTTCGACGTGTTCCTCAAGTGTTTCGAGCGCGGCGTCATGGTGCGACAGACCGGCGATACGATCGCGATGTCGCCGCCCCTGATCATCGAACCTGCGCAGATGGGCAAGATCGTTGAAGTCCTGGCCGGGGCGCTACGCGACACCGTCTGAGGCGCACCGGCTTCAGGCCTTGCGCTCGAAGATGGCGTACCATTTTCGCGAGGGTTCGGTGACTTCCCAAGTCCCCTCGAACCCGGCGGGCACGACGAATGCGTCGCCCGTGCGCACATCGTAGCGCTCGCCCTGCTGCGATTCGATGCGCATGCGGCCTTCGAGAATCACGCAAAACTCGTGCTCGGTGTAGCGCACCCGCCATTTCCCGGCCGTGCTCGTCCAGATACCACAAAAGAATTGTTCGCTGGGGTCGGCATATTGATTGGCGACGCGCGCGCGCGGAATGCCGGCCAAGATCCGTTCCGGCGCAGGATTCGAGGACTCGCCGGCCAGAGATCGATCCAATAGGACAATACGCGCGTGTTCGCTCATGACCTATCGTAGGCACGGCAGGGATCCAGAAACAAGGGCGGCCCGGAAGACGAGAAGGTCCCGGGCCGCCTGGCCACGCGCAGAATCAGCAGCGGCTATTGGTCACTCGCAACCGGGTTGCTGGCGACCGGGTTACTAGCCACCGGCTGACTACCATCCGGATCGAGACTCGCGCTGCTCGCGACCTGTTTGCCGTCATCGAGGAGCGTGAGCCGCACGCGGCGCTCGAGCGCATAGCCGTCGTCGTCGTCAGCAACGCTCAAGGACTTGCCGTAGGCGTTGATCTCGAGCGACTGATCGCTGACGCCCGATGCCATCAACAGGTCCCGCACGGCATTGGCGCGTGCCTCCGAGAGCTTCAAATTGGCGTCGGCCGTGCCGCGCGGATCCGCATAGCCATCGACGCGTATCTTCAGCTCGGGAGACTTCAGCATCGCCTGGGCAAGAACCTGGATCTGGTGGGCGACATCCGGCGTGATGTCGGCGCTGCCGGTACGGAACAAGACGTCACCCTGCAGGCCGTCGAGAGCCTCGGCCGGATCGTTCTTGGCCATCTGGGCCGCCTTCACCGACCGCGAGAGCTGTTCGACCTGCACCGCCAGCGAGCGATTCATCGCGGCCAACTGGGTCTGCTCGTCCTTGAGCGCGGCCTCACGCGCCTCGAGCGAAATCTTTTCGGTCTGCAAACTGGCGACTTCGGCTTCCGCCTTCTTGGCCTCGCTCGCACGATGCACGCGGTTACCGAGCCAGGTTCCGAGACCTGCACCCACGACGGCGCCGATCGGACCACCGGCGAACGCACCGATGACCCCACCGGTGACGAAGCCGATTGGCTCCTGGGGCGGCGCGACTTTGCGGGTGTCGGCAGCCTTTTGTTGATCCGACGGCAGCGACTCAGCTGCGGCGATGGGTGCCGCGCAGGCCCAGGCACCCATCCCGACCAGACCAACCGACCACACGATCCGAGACAACGACTTGTTCATGACAGCACCTCATCCAGTTCACCCGATCCGGCGATACGACCGTATCGCCTCCTGGAACCTATTTGAGGCGTGGAACCCGGCAGAACGCCGCCGACAATCGGGCGAATTCGGACCGGGTCGGGAAGAATTCAGCCGGGCGTCTTCAAGGAGAACGGTGTGAAGTCGGTGTTGGTGTCGTAGTAGTCCTCGTTCTCGGCCTTTTTCAGGAAAGCGACGATCCGGTAGGTCAAGGGTGCCGCGACGATTTCCCAGCCGCTCTTCAACACATATTGCGTCAGGGTCAGTGCTTGCAGGTGCTCCCACGACATGCGGCCCGCGAACGCGATCACGTAGAACAGCACGGAATCCACCAACTCCCCGCATAGCGTCGAGCCGACCAGGCGCGTCCACAGCCAACGACCTCGCGTCCAGATCTTCATCTTGGCGAGCACGAAGCTATTGACGAAGGTGCCGCACAGGAACGCGATGATCGAGGCGACCACGATCCGCGGCGTATTGCCGAAAATCGCCTCCAGCGCCGGCTGATTGGCGCGACCCTCGGCCGAAGGGGGAAGATGGACAACGACGGCGGCCATCAGCGATGCGAAGGCCAAGGCGGCAAAACCGGCCCAGACCACGCGACGGTCCCGGGCGTAGCCGTACACCTCGGTCAAGATATCGCCAAAAATATAAGAAATTGGGAAGAACAGCACGCCCGCGAGGAAGGTGACGTTGCCGATTACCGGGATCGGAATCGTCGTTTCTTTGGCGGGACCGATCAAATTCGAGCACAGCAGCACACAAACATAGGCCGCCATCACGAAATCGTAGTATCGAAATTGTCTGTTCTCGGTCTTTTCGGCCATGTTGCCCCGATCATATGCCATGGCCGTATTGGGCTGCAGCCATTATGTGAACATCCGTTGATTTTTGGCGAAGGGCATCACACCACACACTTTCGGGTTGCGGTATGAATGGGCACTGACATTTGAAAGACGGACCTATGGAACCGGGCAATCAGTTGAACGTGAGCGATGCGCCGCAGGTGGACTTCGACGGCGTGTGTCAGAAGATCCGTGCGGCGGTCGAACCCATGCGCGTGCATGCAGTCTCCTTGCACGACGAGGAAGGGGATCTTCTCTGGCTTACGGAAAGCTCGATGGGTCCCGACGAGCATAATGCGGTCCACCAAGCCTTCGAGTCGTTCGCGAATGGGGCCGGTCCCACCACGGTCACGTTCGATCTCGGCGACTCGCGCTCGGCCGTGCTGTTTCGCGTCACCAACGCAAAGCGTGCCATGGTCGGCGCGGCCATGGTCATCGTCGATTCACGAGCGATCAAACCGGGCGCCGACGGCGGCAGCCAACTGATGTCGCAAAAACTGCTGCGCGCGCTTGGTGATTTCGCGGTCATGCGCCGGCGTGCCGGTCCGGAACCTGCACCCGCTCCGATCGTCGCTGCGAGCCCTGCCCCGAAAGCGATGGCAACAGCGCCGCGGTCACAGCCGCCGGGAGCGGCGACGAGCCCGCCCCTGACGCTGACTCCAATGAGCGAAATCTCCCTGACCACGACGCGTCCGGCTGCAGCACGCGCGGCGCCGGCGCCCGCCCCGATCGCGCACTCGGCGACACAACCCATCGCGGCGCGGCCCATGCCGGCCAAACCGACTACGCCAATTGCCGCGCGACCCGCCGCCGCGGCGGCGGAACCGCAGCGGATCGCGTCGAACGAGATTACGCCGGAAATCGATCGCTTGAACGCTGCCTTGCGGCGCAGTCCGATCGCTCTGCATGTGCAGCGCCTGATGCCTCTCGCGAAGGGCAGCAAGCTCAAACGCTATGAGGTTCTATTACGGTCCAAGGCCGACACTGCACCCAATTCAGCGCCCGAAGCGATGCTCAAGGCGGCGGTCGAGCACGGCCTAGGGTCGATGATCGATCGGCGCGTCGTCACGGAGCTCGTCGGCTGGCTCGTCCGTCACCCTCCGGTCTGGGATGGCGCAGGCAGCATGTTCTCCGTGAACCTAACCAAGACCGCGCTGCACGACGAGCATTTCATGAAATTCGTGCGCATGTGTCTGGACAAGGCCGCCCTGCCCAGGCAAACGATTGCGTTCGAGATCGATGTCCCGACCGCAATGAAGTTCGGCAACCAGATCACCGAAGTCGCATCGGGCTTGCACAAGTTGGGCTGCCCGCTCGTGTTGGACGATTTCGCGCTGCGCACGGAATGTTTCGCGCTGTTGCGGCTGCCGGGCGTGAAATACATCAAGATGGCGCCTTCGATCACGTCCAAGATGCGCACCGACAAGGTTTCGCAGGCGTCGATCACCGCTCTGGTGCAAATGTCGCGCGTGCTCGGTCTGCACACCGTGGCAAAACGAACCGAATCCGCAGCGGAACAGGAGTGGCTGACCGCGCTCGGCGTCGACTTCATTCAATCGAACGCACTGTCCCCGCCCGTCACGATCGAGTCGCTGGCGAAGCCGCCGACTGCCCGAACAACGCCCTGATCCCGCCGTGATCACGGTCTGCGCATCCGCTGAGCGCGCAGATCAGACTTGCAAATCATTGAAAACACTTCAAAATAGCGTCGTCTACATTGAGACGCCGGAGCCGAGCTGAGTGTTTCGTTAGTCCCATGAGGTTCGGTTCCGGTCCCCAATGATAGATCCAGAGTCCTCGTCGCGCGCCCCCCGCGCTATGCCGATCACGATCCAAACTCTGTATTTCAAGCACTTTCGCGACGATTGCCGCATGCGTCGTGTCGGCCGCGCGGCGTGAGCAACCTGACCAACAGCCCGCTTGGCGTATTCCTCATCGCGCTGCCGCTGCTCTGGATCTCTGCGTGGCTGGGCACGAGCATGTTGCGCAAGCAGCGCAGCCTGGACAACGATTCACGCCAGGAATTCGATCTGATCCTGGCTGCGGCACTGACGCTGCTTGGGCTCATCATCGGCTTCAGCTTCTCGATGGCGATCAGCCGCTACGATCAACGCAAGAACTACGAAGAGGCCGAAGCCAACGCAATCGGCACCGAGTATTTACGGGCCGACCTGCTGCCCGACGCTGCTGCGGCCCGGGTACACGGCTTGCTCAAGGACTACACGAAGGCGCGCATCGCCTTCTACACGACGCGCGACCCGCAAGTGCTGCAGCAAGTCATTCAACGCACCGGTCAATTGCAGGGAGAACTGTGGGCCACGGTGCAGCGGCCCGCACGAGAACAGCCCGATGCCGTCAGCGCCCTCGCCGTCGCGGGCATGAACGATGTGCTGAATTCTCAAGGGTACACGCAAGCCGCCTGGTGGAACCGCATTCCGGTGGCGGCGTGGGCGCTCATGGGACTGATCGCAGTCGTCTGCAACATCATGATCGGTTACGGTGCCCGCGACGCCAAGTCGCTGCGCTATCTGCTGATCGTGCTGCCGCTGATCGTGGCGACGTCGTTCTTCCTGATCGCCGACATTGACAGCCCACGCGGCGGGATCATTCGCGTCAAGCCGCAGAATCTGCTCAGTCTATTGGATTCCCTGCCGCAACCCTAGGCGCGACGAGCGCATCACCGACCCGCTCGCAGAAAGGTCCGCAGGCGCTCGGTTTTCGGGCCATCGAATACCTGATCCGGCGTACCCTGTTCGACGATTTCACCGCGGTCCATGAACACCAAACGGTCCGAGATACGGCGCGCGAAGCTCATTTCGTGCGTCACGCAGATCATGGTCATGCCGGAGTCGGCGAGATCCACGATGATGTCCAGCACTTCTTGGATCATCTCAGGATCCAAGGCCGACGTGGGCTCATCGAACAACATGATCTTGGGCGCCATGCAGAGCGCGCGCGCAATCGCCACGCGCTGCTGTTCGCCGCCCGATAGCTGGCCGGGATACTTATTCGCATGTGCCGAGAGACCGACGCGAGCGAGGTATTGCAGCGCCAGATCCGCGGCTTCTGCGGGCGGCGTCTTACGGACCCAGATCGGCGCCAAGCTGCAGTTCTCCAGCGCGGTCATGTGCGGAAACAGGTTGAACGACTGAAACACCATGCCGATCTCGCGCCGCACGACGCCAAGCGCGGTCGCGCCACCGGTGAGTTCCGTTCCATCCACGACGATACGGCCGGACTGATGCGACTCCAATCCGTTCAGACAGCGCAGCAACGTCGACTTACCGGAGCCGGACGGACCAAACACGGCCACGCGCTCGTGCGCAGCAACGTCGAGGGATACGTCGCGCAGCACCTGCTGCGATCCGTACCATTTATTCAATTGCGTGACCGAGAGAATGGTCGGCCTGTCGTCGGCTGGCAAGATGTTAGTTCCTCGCCCAGGAGGAAGCGACGCCTTTGCCAAAGCGCCGCTCCAAACGCACTTGAACCAGCTCGAACACGATCGACAGCGCCCAGTAAATCAGGGCCGCCGCGATCAGCATTTCCATATATTGGTAGGAGGCCCGCGCATAGGATTGCGCCAGAAAATTCAGCTCCCATAGACCCATCAGGGAAACCAGCGCGGAGTCCTTGAGCATGGAAACGAACAAGGCGCCGGCCGGTGGAATGATCAGGCGCAAGGCCTGCGGCGCAATCACCTTCCACGCGATGACCCATCGCGGCAACGCGAGCGCGAGCGCCGCCTCACGCTGTCCCTGTGGTACAGCCATCACGCCGCTGCGGATGGTCTCGGCGAGGTAAGCACCATAATTGAGCGATAGCGCAATCAGGCCGGACGTGAGACCGCCGAGGATGATGCCAATTTGCGGCAGTGCCAGGTAGATGATCAGCACCTGGACGACCAAGGGCGTCCCGCGGAATAGCGAGGCATAGAAGGTGGCCAAGGCGAACGCGAACGGATTGTTCGATAAGCGGCCGAGCGCCGTGATCAGCGCCACGAGCAACGCGAAAAACATCGAACACACCGTCACGAACAGCGTCAGTGCCGCGCCCTGAATGAATCCATCCGGCGCGAGGCGCAGGCCCAACAGGAACGGCAGTTTCTGGACGACGGTGCCGAAGTCGAGATGCAGTTCGTAACAGGCGCCCCCGAGCAAAGCGAACAAAGCAGCCCAGGTCAGGAACACCTTGCTGCGGAAGTTTTTGCCTCGCGGCGCGTCAATGGGCATCGAGCGTGATATCTCGGCCAAACCACTTGAGAGATATTTTCGCGAGCGTCCCGTCTGCCTGCAACTCGTGAAAGACACGGACCACGGTGCGATCCCAATCCGGATCACCCTTCTCGGTCGCCACCACATTCGGCTCCGCGTAGAGCACGGGGCCGACGATTTTGAGCGCGTGCGTCGCATCGATGCTGGCCTGGGCGGTCGCGAGATCGGAGATGATGGCGTCCAGGCGAACTCCCGGGCCGAGCGCCAGGTTGCGAAAATTCACGGTCTCGTCGCCCGGGATCGCGATCACGTCATGGAATGGGTAGACCAAGGGGGGCGCGCCCGGAATGATCAGCGACTTGTTGAGATAGTTCTCATAGCTCGAGCCGGTTCCGACACCGACGCGTTTGCCGGAGATGTCCGCGACCGATTCGATCCGCCGCTCGTTCTTGTTCACTGTCAGCACGGCGGGTGAGCTGTAATAGGTGAACGGGAAATTCAGCACTTTCGCTCGCTCGTCGGTTGGACTCATGGAACAGACGCAGATGTCCCAGCGACCCTGCCAGCGGCCGGAGACGACGGTTTCCCAGGCCGGCGTCGCGAGCTTGAGCGTGACGCCGAGTTTGGCGGCGAAGGCGCGTGCGACATCGACGTCGAAACCCGCGAGCTCGTTCTTGGCATCGATGAAGCCGAACGGCGGGTAGGTATTGACCAAAACGTCGTTGAGCACGCCGCTGCGTTTCACGCGCTCGAGGGTCGTACCCGCGTAGGCCAGCGTCACACCCAGCAGTGACAGCGCCAGAAAGATCATGGGCCTGGGGCTCAAATGCACGGCCGCCGATATTCGCTCCCGACCTGCTGGTGGCGTAATCACGCGATGAAGCGTAGCACGCAGATAGCCGTCGGGGGCGAGTTCCAGGAACTCACCGATGAGACACTGCGCGCGAACACCCCGGTCGCCTTATGGCGATGCCGCTTCGGCATAAGCTTCTGCGCATCGATTATTTTCCCGCAGGCGATTGCGCGACTAAGTTTGGGCCCAGCCAAGATTAAATTCGCTCGCATACTTTCAGGAGTCATCATGTCCAGCCTGCGCCTCGGGGATATCGCCCCCGATTTCGAACAAGATTCAAGCCTTGGCCGGATCCAGTTTCACCAATGGCTTGGTGACAGTTGGGGGGTTCTATTCTCCCATCCTGCGGATTTCACGCCCGTATGCACGACGGAATTAGGACTCACGGCGAAACTGAAGGATGAGTTTGCCAGGCGCGGGGTCAAGGCGATCGCGCTCTCGGTGGACCCGGTCGACTCCCACAAGAAATGGATCGAGGACATCGATTCGTCGCAGCGCACGACCGTCAACTTTCCGATCCTCGCCGATGCCGATCGGAAGGTCAGCGTGCTCTACGACTTGATTCACCCCAATGCCAGCGCGACGGCGACCGTGCGCTCGCTGTTCGTGATCGACCCCGCCAAGAGGGTGCGGTTGATCATCACCTACCCGGCGAGCACGGGCCGAAATTTCGACGAGATACTCAGAGTGATCGACTCCTTGCAACTGACGGACAACTACAGTGTGGCAACGCCGGGTAACTGGAAGCACGGGGACGACGTCGTCATCGTACCGTCGATCCAAGACCCTGAGGTCATCAAACAGAAATTCCCGAAGGGCTTCGTTGCCGTGAAGCCGTATCTGCGGATCACGCCTCAGCCGAACTTGAATTGACCGCCAGCGTGCCTTTGCGCACTGTGTTTTCGTTGACGAGGCCGTGGCTTGCAGGAGCAGTCACTGAGCCGAACGCATCTTTGACCTCGGCAAGATGTCGAACACGGGCGTATTGTCCACATAGACCCTGCATCGCTTGATCAGGCCATTCTCCATCATGGCCAGCCACGCGGCGTAGGCGGCCCATTAGCGGAATGGTACTGCTTGGCTCGCATGCGCGATCGGTAATGCACGGGCCGCCAGGTTCTACGAGAAACTTGGTTGGCTGCGCACGAGTACCGTCATCGAGCACGTGGACGTCGCAGGCGGAACGTTTCCACTCGAGGTCCGGCGTTACGAGGAAAAATTGAAGTAATGCGGTCAGCCGGATTCGCGCGACCCAAAATGCTGTCCTGTGAATAAGCTCGGCTAGGGATCGGTCAGAAGGTAGAAAAATCCGGCACTAAGTTAAGTGCCGGAAAATATTTACTAATTTAGTGGCGGAGAGGGTGGGATTCGAACCCACGTGCCGGAATTACCCGACCATCCGATTTCGAGTCGGCGCCGTTATGACCACTTCGGTACCTCTCCCGTTAACTTAAAGTTTTTTGCCCTGTGATGCAGTGTGCAGTCGCACTAAAAACGCATTTGTCAAGAGCCCGCGATCACCAATAAAGGTTTATTCTATCCTATCGGCAACGGGTGCGTCTTCTCAGGAACTCACCGGCCTCACGGGACTCTAAATAAATCAATACCGTGCGACAGCTCAATCAGACGAAAAATTTGGCGCCATGGGCAAAGCTTGCGATTGCCGCATCTGCGGTCTCGCTGCTCGGATCCTACGCTCCTGTGCCGGGCTTGATCGATCAGATCAAGACCCTGGGGGAGTTGCGCGTCGTTACACGCAACGGTCCGCTCGCATTCTATCGTGGTGTCGACGATATGCCAGAGGGTCCCGAATACGAGCTCGCGCGTCGCTATGCGAGCGCGCTCGGCGTGCGTCTCAAGATCACGCCGGTCGCAAGTTACACCGAAATCTACTCGGCACTTACCTCCGGTCGCGCGCATATTGCGGCAGCGGGCCTGAAAATTCCGTCGACGCCCGTTCCCGGCATCAGCTTCGGACCCGCGTATCAGAGGGTTCGCGAGCACCTGATCTACCGGCGCGATGAGGAGCGACCAAAGTCATTGTCGGACATTGGTAGCGCTGATTTGGAAATCGTTGCCGATAGTTCACACGCATTGACCTTGTATAAGGCGCGTCAATCCATACCCGATCTCGTCTGGCTCGAAAACACGAGCACCGACACGCAGGCACTGCTCGACGGCGTGGCCAACGGCACGATCGATTACACAATCGCGGACTCGACAGAATTTTCACTTGCGCACGACGTACACCCGGACCTGCGCATTGCGTTCGATTTTCCGGAGGGTCAATCGATCGCGTGGGCCGTGAGTTCACGGGACCCCCATTTTCTCAGCAACATCGACACCTATTTTGCGCAGGTCAACGCCAACGGCGAGTTGGCCGCCATCGTGCAGCGATACTACGGCCGCGCGGAGAACCTGCAGTTCGTCGGTGCACGTGGCTTCATGCGCGACCTGCAGCAACGCTTGCCACTCTACCGTCAATGGTTCGAAGAAGCAGGCGCGCAAAGCAGCCAGGACTGGCGCTTGCTCGCCGCAATCGGCTACCAAGAATCGAAATGGAATCCGACGGCGGCCTCACCGACCGGGGCCAAGGGTTTGATGCAGCTGACCGAGCAGTCGGCCAGCGAGGTCAAGGTCAACAATCTGAATGATCCCCGTCAGAGCATTTTCGGCGGCGCGCGCTATTTCAAGCAGGTGTACGAGAAGATCCCGACGCACGTGCCCGAGCCGGATCGCACCTGGTTCGCGCTGGCCGCATACAACATCGGCTACGGACATCTCGAAGACGCACGCGTGCTGACCCAGAAAGCCGGCCGCGATCCGGATGCATGGCAGGATGTCCGCGAATTCCTGCCGCTGCTGGCAGAGGAGCATTGGTACACGCAGACCGAAAACGGGTATGCACGCGGCTGGGAGCCGGTGCGCTACGTCGATAACGTGCGCGGCTACCGCGATCTGCTCGAGTGGGTCTGGGGCGGCAACACCGCGCTGAATTGATCGTCAGCGACGGGCCGCAAAGAATTTCTGCAACACGGCGCCGCACTCGTCGCTGAGCACGCCGCCGAAGACATCGACTCTATGCGCGATGCGCGGCTCTCGGGGCAGATCAAAGACGCTCCCACACGCGCCCGCCTTCCGATCCCAGGCACCGAACACGATGCGCGCGAGACGCGCATTCAAGATCGCTCCCGTACACATGGCGCAAGGCTCGAGCGTGACATAGAGAGTCGCGGACTCGAGCCGGTAGTTGCTTTGCGCGAGCGCAGCTGCACGCAAGGCGACGATTTCCGCATGTGCCGTTGGATCATGGGCGCCGATGGGCCCATTCCACCCCTCGCCGATCACACGTCCATTCTGAACCAAGAGTGCGCCAACGGGCACCTCACCAAGCAGGGCCGCCTGGTCCGCAAGGGTGAGCGCCAAACGCATGTATGCCTCATCGGTCGGCATGGGCGATCCCATTCAGCTTGTCCGCGCGCGCGTGAAAAATATAATGGCGAGCAAGCCGCCTAAGACCGCCGCACTAAATGCCAGCGAGCGATGCACGCCAATTGCGGCGCCGAGTAGACCGACGTTGAGGCCGCTGAATGCACGCAAGCCGTATCCCGCCATCGTGAACACGCCGATCACGCGCCCGCGAATAGCCGGGGGCGCCTTGAGCTGTACCAGCGTTTGCGCCATTGCGTTGAACGCCAACTCGAGGAATCCTGCGGCGAACAACACGAGAATCGCCAATAGATATGACTCGGATAAGGCGAACACGGCTAGGGCCACGCACCAGCCAATAGCGAGCAAGTAAGCGCTCGACACCTTGGGGCGCAATAGTCCGCGGCTCTCGAGAATCAGGCCGCCGATGAGACCACCGGCCGCATCCGCCGCGAGCAGCACGCTATAGGAGAAATCGGCGCGCCCATGGCCCAAATCGAAAGCGAAACGCGGCATCTGCGCCTGATAGGAATTACCGATGAAGAACGATGTCGCGCCCGCCAGAATCGTCACCGACAACAGGACGCGATCGGTGGCGACCACACGCATCGTGGCGAGGATGTCACGAATACCGCGCAATCCCGGTGGGCTTACGGTGATCTTGTCGCTCGCCTGTCCGAAGGGTGCGCGGATCAACCAGATGAATAGCGGCGCGTAGATCGCCGCGTTGATGAAGATACCCATTGTGGGTCCGAACAGAAGCATCAGTCCCGACCCTATCGCAGGGCCGACGACGAACCCCAGGTATCGGCCCGTTGCCGTCATGCGAACCGCGCTAGGCAGCAAAGCGGGTCCGACGATTCGATTGATCAATACCTGCGACGCGGGTATCCAGATGACCCCGGCGAGGCCGTGCACGACGAGCAGTGCCATGGCCTTCCACAGGACGACCGAATCGGTATAGAACATCAGGCCCCAGCAAATGGACACCCCCATGAAAAGGGCCATGCCAAGCTGGATCAATCGGCGAATGTCGAAGCGATCCGCCAGAGCACCGGTGTAACCGGCCAACAGCAGGAACGGCACCCAATGCGAAATGACGGCGAAGCCAGCGAGCGCAGCGGAATGAAACTTCTCGAAGATCACCCAATAACTGATGACGTGTTCGATGTTGTCCGCCATGACCGCGGCGGAGGCACAAAGGAAATAGATGCGATAATTGGGATTCGAAAGCGCAGCAAAGGCGCGATGCGGCACAGGCACGGGCTGCGCTGCGCTGAGATTGGTATTCAAATGAGCAGGAATCCTCGGACGAATGGGCGGAACGCGTTCGATTTCCGCGCCGATCATAGCGCGCCCCAGGCTCGCGACGCTAAGAATTAAGCGCCAGAGGCGTGAGGATCTCGAGCACCGCCTGCGGCGAGGTCACCATGGCATCATGTCCAGCCTGAATTTCCACATAGCGCCAATCGCCGCGCCCCTGCGCGTAGCGACGCGAATCCGCCAGCGCTGGGAATTCTGGTGTTACCGCCGCATAGGTTGCCGGCAGGCCGTTGCCCACCGGATTACCAAGCAGCAACGGGCTCTCATAGGTCGACAAAGGATGCGGCGTGCATTTTGCACGCAACCATGCCGCATCCGCCGCAGACGCGACTCCCAGGGAAGCGGGATTTGGGACCGGCACGGACAGCCCACCGGACGTCTCGTGCGAAAGCCGCCGACGCGAGGCCACGAAACCGGGTGCCATGGTGTCGAAGACGGACTGGCCATGGTTGAGGATCAGCGCGTCCAAATAAACGATGTGACGGATCCGCTTCGCAACGCGGTCGGCCGTCCCCGTCGCAGAGATACCGCCGAAACTGTGGCCCACGAGCACGACGTCGTGCAGATCCTCCCATTCCAGCAAATTGACGACGTCGGCAACGAAGGTATCGAGCGTGATATCGCGCGACAGTAAATGCGATCGTTCGCCGAGGCCTGTTTGCGTTGGCGTGTAGACGCGATGTCCGGCGGCTCGCAGGGGGTCCGCGACGCGGCTCCAGCACCAGCCACCGTGCCACGCGCCATGGATCAGCACGTAGGTCATGGTGGGCTCGCACCCCCGAACCCGGCGCACCCCAACACGGCGCTGATTGCGGCACCTGGCTTCAAATGCCGCAATCAGCCACCTTCGATCTCAGAACTTCTGTCCAAACTTGATACCGAAGTACTGGGGTTTGATCGGATATACGTGGTAGTTCTGGTAGCAGTAGGAGTTCGCGCACGCATTCAACCGATTGAGTTCCCCTTGTTCGTTGAATGCATTCTGAATGAACGCTGACAACTTCCAGTTATGCATGCCGATACCAGTCGAGAAATCGAAGGTCGTGAAGCCCGGCAGGTTTCCCATCAGGTTATTGTCGGCGACGGCAAGCACTGAGGTTGCGGAGCTTTGATGGTTTGCGCCCCCCTGAACGAATGCGTCATAGCCACCGATTGGAAAGCTATAGCGGGCGGTAAGGTTTCCCTTCAAGCGCGGTGTGACCGGCAGTGGTGTACCCGACGGTGCGGTCGGAGTGATGCCCTGAGCAGGATTGTTGCAATTATGCGTGACCTGCTGCGTGTCCGGATCCAAATCGCAGAAATCCTGCGTCGTCCGCG
>Ga0116231_10002622_pt1 | contig 37580 bp, 28 predicted proteins | sample S1TSphgellanicum_2_FD_89695 | JGI IMG/M metagenome (GOLD analysis project Ga0116231, IMG submission 89695) | Host-associated microbial communities from peat moss isolated from Minnesota, USA - S1T2_Fd - Sphagnum magellanicum MG | ecosystem: Host-associated > Plants > Peat moss > Unclassified...
CATCACATCATTAGAGCAAAAAACACCTCTGTCAACCTCTGACCATATATGGCAGCTGGGCATTAGAAGGCATCACATTGGCACCAGTGAAGACACATGACCTTTGCACCAATACTTATAACAAGGCAATAGTAGGGCTGACTTGAGTGCAGATCCAGAACCACTCTAAATGGCAAAAAATAAAACAGCGCAAAGAATTAAATGTGGCATGATTTGTGACATGCTCTGACCCCTGGGTTTGCACAAATCAAACAACCTAGTTCACTATATTGATTTCTAGAATCACCAGCACACAGCAATATACCTTATGTACAATCTTGAATACCAATGATACTTTTCTGTAGATAGACCACTCTCCATACTCAATTTCTGTCCCTAGGTTCCATGGCCCCAACACCATAGTCATCTCAAAGGTTTCGTTGCAAGTAGCACAAAGTCAAGAGAACTCACATTACCCTCAATTACATTGTTCAACTTTACTACCACCATGCTTTAAATTTCTTTTCCCCAACTATTATTGGCCTTCTAACTAGCTACTCAAAATCCACAATATTACAAGAACCCATAGCTTGAAAAGAGAGGACAGAATTCAGAAGATCACACACTGACTTTCTCAATGGATTTGCTGGAGAAGATGTAGGACTACAATGGTTTGAAACTGTCATCACATGAAGAAAGCCAGAAAGGAAATCCCATTTACCACACCAACTGTCCAAAGTACACCAAATTCATAACAGGCCCTGCACCCATATACTATTTAACCTGTCTTGGGGAGGCACTGGATATGTATTTCATCATTACTGTAATTGTGCAAAATTCCAATGGCAGCATTAACCCCCTTAAAAAAATGTATCTAGGCCTTCTGGAAAGAACAATCAACGATAATTTCCAGTTTTAGGGTTCAAGAAAGGAAAAGACGCACCTGAGAAAAATGCCCAACCTCACCTCAACGATGGCTAATGCCACTTCTCACCCTCAGAAAATCTGTCACTCTTCAAACAACATCACAGAAACAATGCCATCCATCAAAATGAAAATTGGCGACCAGATCCCATTCTTTAGCTTGAAATTCCTGAAAATCGCCTACAACTATTTTGCCTCCTTCAAACTCCAGCCTGACGGTGAGAAAAACTGAAAACTGGGAAGAATCTCATACTCGCAACCCAGGCTGTTCAGCTTCTCCTCAGCAGCTACTGAAATGGCTCCAACTCCCCACCTCCCAACACCTTCAAAATGCAGCTTTCCATCCCTGCCCGAAGGGTTTATACTCTTTCTCACTTTCAAAGCCTCTAGAGAGGTGTTTCCTTGCCTTCTTGAAACCCTGCCACGGATATGTCCGCTAGGTTCCGACACGTATTTCGGAGGCCCGGCACTCATCCCTACTGCTATAGCCTCAAACGTGTCTTCATCCAAGCAAACGTCTCCAACACACAGCACAAAGTCAATGAGGCACTCTTCAAAGCCATCATTGCCAGCAGCTCTTCCACAACTACACCCTTGCTGACACCCTGTGGGAAAAAATAAAATAAAATCAGGTAGCTCCAGTTACGTAATTTTTAATCTGTACGTGCGCCCATGATCTTGCGGAGTAAGAAGGTCCTCCTCCTGGGAGGATTGCAACACAGCAACTGCCGAAATCTATTTCTGTTGTTGGGCGATCGATCTATTGAATTGCTATGGCGGTGGACACTTGCGCAATGAGTGTTGATCCCAACCTTAGGTGTTGCGATCTGCATTCCTTTACAATGACCTACCTGCCCACAGATTTCCGACCCAAATAACGCAAGACAAACTGGGGTGCTAAAGAAAAACACAAGAACAATAGGAATCCCAATAAATTATCTAGCACATTGCTAATAATAACACGTGTAAAATCATGCAGCACAGGAGCACATATTGGTGTCACATTCACACTTCAAAAAATTCCCTCAAGACTATTCCTAATGTAATACTCAAGGTTCAATGTGTTAGGGGAAAGCACTGCTGTCAGTGCCTTCCTGCCCATGAACTGAGGGTGGAGCACAAAGTCCAGGGCAGAAGGCACTGACAGGTACTGGCAGGTGCCTTCCCCTGCATAACAACCGAGGGACTAGTGACACTGCAGATCACCTTACACCCCCACCCTAGGGCGCTTACACATAAGATCCCTACTCCAGTCTGGAGTGGGAAATTGCATATTGTAAGGCACCCTCAAATTGCACTGCCTCCTGCACCATGGTCATTATGTGTAGTCAAAAGTGAAGTATGATGTGTTTCCTGCAAGGTTTAGGTCAATGCAATGCCTTTGTACATATGGTGATTGTTGGGAACTAGAGGGGAACTACAAAGGACTGCAAAGAAATACAAACCAATAAACACTGTACGAGGATAATCACTGGTATCTGTGTTGCTCATCCACTGCTCAAAATTATTACTGAGAAGTCTTATGTACACTTGCTGTGCACTTGGAATAGAACCAAACATGTATGCTAGAAATTGAACTTCACAGGGTAGTCTCTACTTTATTGTACAGATGGCAGAGGCTGAGAAACATGGACAGCTCATTTTTACAATCCATCGACAACAGGACTCTCTTTGTGCTCTCAGCTGGGAAGAAAAATTTCTGGAAGAAGTGTTCAGCATAGCTTCATTTCTGCAACACAGCAGCTCCAAACTAGTTATAAGAAACAGAAGAGGCAAAGTGTGGGTTCTGACAATCAATGGTTGATCAATTAGTTTGCTGGTGGGCTTTCAATATGTGACTATCCCTAAATATCAAACTTGTGTTAGTGGAACAGGTTGTGAATCAACTGTGATTTCAGTATCCTCGCTGCTGGAAACAGGCTGTAGTAGGCTCACTGCTGCATCCATCAACTCTCCAGACAAGTTGTGCATGACCTGGTTCAAGACATCAGATATCTCAAGTCAAAAATAGTAGAAGAGGTTCTAATACTAGGCTTCATCATGTACATCAATCTGTCCATCAAATGGAAGGGCAATATGATATGGCTGAAATTCAGTGGGTGCTAAGATGGCTGACAACTGAATAATGCTGCTCAAAAAAATACCCTCAATTTGCATTTGTATGGGAAAAAAACTAGCAAATTTGGGCTGAATGACTGTATTCAGGAACCAGCCACATGAGACAAGGGAGGAAAGAAGTGAATGCAAGGTTCATGGGCTTCTTAAACAATAACCTGTTGACTTGATAATGAAAGGAAAATTTGATAAGATGGATGACAGGAGTAAGTCATAATGTCTAATCTGTGGCCAACTATCACAAGACTTCAAGAACCACCTCAGGGCCCAGTATGACTTTCAGATTCCCCCAGAATTCATGTATTCCTATGGTGATGACAACTTGCAGTAACAGGGAAGGAAAGCCAAACACAGAACCCAACGACAAATCTCATGCTAAGACTCCAACTGAACTTGACAGTACATTCCTTTAAAGATAGAATGAGACAAAGTAGGATGAAAGAGTTGTGTTTCAAACCATTATAGTTACAAAGTAAGACCCTCAAATGACATAACTCTTCTCATCTGAACCAGCATGTACCAAACTTGGAATCCGCTGCCCTTGTCTTTGTCAAATACCCTATCTGATCTATCCAGTGAATCCAAAACCTACTGTTTGGCATTTTAGACTAATTCAACAATTATAAAGCAGTTCAGGATGGCAGAGAATCCAGAGCTAAGCAGGCACCAATGAGTGTCCAACTGCTGCAAAATCCCCTAAAAAAGAAGCAAAAAAATGAGATAGCCCCAAAGGGAAAGACCTAGACAACAGAACAAGCATTTACAGGAGAGAAAGAAAGGAACCTGATTATCCACTTTCCCACCTTACACTCCCCAAACAGTCTCACTAGAATGTCCAAAACCTAAAGGAGAGTCTCTATGCGTGTGATAACCCAACTAATCTTTAGAAGTTCTTGCCTTGTCAGAAGAAGCCTGCCTCTTCCCTGTGTATCGCTGCACTCACCAAGAACCCATCCCAATCACCATTCTCCACCACATTTATGTGCAGCCCATTGATGGCACAAGAACAGTAGTTGTTGACATTGATGCACAAAAATAAACCTTGCTAACTCTCTTTGTCTCAACAGTCTTTCCTGTTTCCAAGATGCCCATATAGCTTTGCCCCAAAACTGCACAACTTCAAAATACATGAAGCCACTTTACCTAGGGTGAAATGCATACCTGCTTGCCCACAGTGAATGGAATGTAACGGTACTTAATCATATGCCTAATTTGTCGCTTCATTGTGAGCACAAATAGTACAAGCCAGTAGAGCAAAAGAATGGGCCAAAACACTGGCACATCAAATATGCCAAAAAAGGTAAGTGAAAAAGCCACCAAAAATGCCTTTGTCAGTGCATACCTGCACATCCAAAATACATAATAACGGCATGGATTTAGCATTTATATGCAAGCAAAGCACAAGCTGGTCACTGCAGAATGTCCAAAACATGAGAACAGAGAACAGGCCACAATCTGCCAAAACTCTGGACATGGTGAATCAAACAAGAAGAGGTACTGGTTGGAGCAGCTGCCCTGAATCTGTGTTATCATCAGTAGGAAATAAACAGGACTTCATGTGTGGAAAGAACCGCAATACGAATAGGGAATGCATGTTGATGCAGAAGGGCCAATTAGGAGACATCGAATTTTTTGGCAGAAACTAGCCACGTACCAAAACTTGAACTCCGGAAGCCTGCGAATGAACGGCTTGAACTCGTCAGTTTCCTTGGATGGCAGGCCAGGGCCTTCACTCTCTGGATCGACTTGTGGAGACAAAAACCCTATGAGCAGGTTCAGCAAATATATCCCCAGACCATAAGTGACAATATAAAAGCCTTCGATGTAATAAGCCCGCAAACAATAAATGGCAGCCACCACAAACGATGCAATCCAGCGGGCTACAGGATGCGGTGTCGACTTGTCTAGAAAATGCTGCAACTTCCGACCCAAGTTATCTCTCCATACTACCAATGGATTCGTCACCCCCTCTCCCCCCTTGCTTGTTGCATCCTCGCCATACAAACCATCCATAGCTCAGCAACAACAGAACCTCACCAATTTCGTCCTCCTCTTCGTGGTCTTCAACGGATCACACAAGTGGCCAGCTCTATTTACAAACTCTGCTGCCACATCCACAAAAAGCTTACAGAATGCGCTCCTTCTTCTTCGATCCACCATAGACTTGAAAAATTCATCCGCGTGTCTCTAGATCCTAATGCAGCAGAGGCTTCGTAGCACGAGCTTCTCCCTCCTCAGATCCAAATGCTTGCAACTCCAAATTGCGACAACTTTCCTTCTCCTTCGAACCCTAATGCATCTGGAATTGCGTATGGGTGCTCCAAACTCCAAACCCTAAAACCAGAAAACCTAGGGATTGCTTTGACCCCGTTCACACTGGGTTCTGTGCAACCTTCTCCCCAGTTTTGATTTGGGCTCTGGTTAATACTTCATCTTTACTAGTGTATCCGGTGCCACTGGCCCTAGTGTGAACCCGTGAACAGGACTTGAAGATAGAGATTAATTGAGAAAAAAATATTTAAAAATTAAAATTAATTTCCAATAACAAAAAATTACTCAAAATTCAATATCTTCCTCACCTTAGGTTTAAAAATTGTAAAATCGCCTAATAAAAATCCACTCATAAAGGGCTTTCCACAAGAGCTTGCCCCAACTTTTTAAAAATGTTTAAACCTACAATGCATGATTTAATTCAATGTTGAATAATTTTGTCATTGAAATTTCAATAAAATCAAAACCAAACATTTTAAAAATTGAGGTGCACTTTTGGTATTTTTGGAATATTATTAATGAGTAGGATTTTATGTCAGGACTTCATAATTTTAAACCTAAGGTGTGGGAGGTATTGAATTATGAATAATATTTGTCATTGAAAATTCAAAAAAAATCAAAAAAAATTTCTTAGAATTCATACTTGGGCCAATAACATAACCACACTAATTTTTATTCTAGTGTGGCCTATGCCATTGAGTAGATATTGTATTTTATTATTTATCAAAAATTTTAAAAAATCACATCGTAAGTTCAAAAATTATGAAAACATGTGAAATAATTTTGATAGAATATAATGAATATAAATATTTTTTAAATGCATAAAACATTGTAATTAGTGCTTTTGTTGTTTTTTTCATTTTTTTAAGAAACTTGAAATGCCTTCAAAATGATATAATCATGTATAATGTACCTTTACATAATAATATAATATCTTGTGAAAACACACACCAAATTTACTTTAAAAATTAGATTTTTCATTAAATTTTCACTGAAATAGTACTCAAATTTCAATAACATTATTAAATCAACTTGGTGCACCCTTACGCATCCAAAGCTTTCCAATGATACCAAGAGCACAACCTTAGGCCTTTGTGGTTTTGACATGATAGAAACAAACAAATTACCTTCCTTCATAATGAGATTTTCAAATTAAAATTTTTATTTTTAATTTGAGGTTTTCAATCGCCAGGAGTGAGAATTTTTTTTTTTTTCCCCAGATCCCTATATTTAGCCTCCAGTATGTAGCCAGGAATATAAAACTTCATATTTGTTTTATAGCCAGATCTCGCCAAATCTTCCTAATGACGTCCAAGTGGACGGTTTCCCTTTTCTTGAGGGGCGCTTGAGAAAAATCCTATGAAACGATGGCCAGCAGCTTTCGACCAAGAATCCATCGGAAGAAGTGAACAGCCTTCAAATTTTAAATACGGTGTGCCCTGCATTGCTCTCCTCTCTCATTCTCGTCATGACTAGTGTAGCAATGCTTCTGTTTCATGAACATGTATGTAGTGAACATGTCGTCAGAAAACCTAAATCACTTGATGCTCGGAACCAAAAAAAAAAAAAGAAGTTTGTAATTCGATTGCATTTGATCTTTTGCCAAGTCAGGCTCACATAAATTTGTATCAGTGCATTGCATGAATTTGCAGCAGTCGTGCACCACACGATCCGGTGCATCGCAACGAGTTGTCATCTGAAGAGCCAGACCTGCACTTGAAAGGAGATCCTCATCATCATGGCCGGTTTCGAAATCCAGATACAGCTAGGAGAACATGGGACAAAATCCGCCCTATCTGCTTCCGGATCCAGCAGCCGTGTGATCATCGATGCACACAGAACAACGTTTGGGCTTGATGACAACGCCCTGAAGAAGGGCGTGGAGTTGTACCACGGCGAATGGCCGACGGACGTCTACCTTCTCAGCCCTACGCCATGGGATGACCTGTACAAAACATACAACTGGGGCGCAAGTGGAAGTCGTTTTGAAGGTTATCGACATCAGGATCACTGAGTTCACAATATTGGTGCCTTACAGGTCAGCGTCATGGACTTATACAAACAATAGTGAAACTGAATGCCTCGACATCAACTCCCAATAAGCCCATCAACACCAGCTCGAGTTTTTGGTCCATGAGTAACAAGATCGACCTGGGGTTCAAAGTCAAGTACAACATTTTTCCAGGTTCTGAGCGAGAGCTGAGCATGTCTTACAGCAGACAGTGGGACGAGGCGGGCTCTAACAGCCAGAAGGACGAGCTTGCCGAGGAGCACACCGTTCAACTCCGCCTGGTCCCGAAGAAGAGCGTCAATGCCCACATCACGGCTTACGAAGGCAAAGTGAAGATCCGCGTCCCCTACGAAGCCCATCTCATGGGGTTCCACCGCCGTTAACTATCAGGACACGTACAAAAGGCCACCATTTTTATGGTTTGGACATCGGGCGGCGTCATGGACGCGAATCCATCCCTTTCAAACAGGGTGGTATTCTATGAGGACATTTACATAAATCTCTTCTCCAAAGCAAACATTGTGCTGGAGGATGGAATGAATATAGGTCATGTGTCAATCTTCCAGCTCAGTTTAACTGGCTTTCACTCTTGGGTCTAGAATCGCCACCCATATCAGGAGGTACTGAAGATTCTAGACACAAAAGGTAAGTATTAGGGAGCTACTGAATGTCCTAGAAAGCCTTCTTTTTTCGATTTTTTTTTTTCCCTCTCCGTTGCAGTCACAGGAAAGGCAATCAGGTTGTACATTTTTGAGTACCATGAAGGCATAATAGAAGGCACACGGATGGTACCAGGAATCTGGATCTACACGTGTTGGTAGTAGAAGCATAACAAATAGTCTAAGGCCCGCTTTACACTAGGAGTCAGGGCTGAAAAAACTGGAAGCCAACTTCGAGGATTTTTGGCTTGTTGTTTGGCCCCCAAGTTACTAATAACTGCTACAACATTGACGTCAGAATATTAACAAATGCTGGAACATTGGCTCCAACGTCTTCTTAATTAGCTTTTTAATGTCCAAGCCTCAAGAGAATTAAGTTGTGTAGTTCTTTTAGTTAATTTCTATCTTTCACATAGTTTGATTTTTGAAAATGTGTTATCAAGCTTTAATTGTTTGTACAATTTTGTTTCCTTTTAAAGTTATCTTGAATTAGACATTTCTGCAGATAATATTTGTTAATTCTTGAGATCCTTGGCAATTTTTTGTTAGGTCACAATAGTTAATTTCTATCTTCTTCCATAGTTTGATTTTTTGAAATATATTAGCTTAGTGTTTATATAATTTTTCCTTCTTGATTAACTTTGAGTTCCCTTGAATTCTCTTGAAAGTTCGTAGATTATATTTGCTAATCTCTGGTAGGCCAAATGTTGAACTTAATTAGTATTTGAAAGAGAACAAAGGTTGGCTCTTGCAGTGTGTTTTTGGCAAGCACTCAAAAGAGTTGCAACAGGTCCTACAAGCTTTTTAACTTCTTTTAGCCTGTGCATATATGTGCAAGTATGCCACTGCCTGAGATATCAGTTGATAGAACCCATTTACATTGATTTTGTTAATATGGTCTCCATGAATTCCTGTGATTTAGGCTGATTTTGAGAAATGTGATCTCCTCCAGTGAAGTCTCTGTTTTGGACATGGATGGTGATGTGCTTTTAAGGCATGTGATATGAAGTGTGCAATCCAAATCCATGAAAACTGTGAAGGAGGAAAATGCAAAGAATTCTTTAATGAGGAGTCAAAACATCAATGCACCCATCATCAGAAACAGAATTAACAATTGCATTATTTACTAGAAGTAGCCATGGAGAGAAAAAAAATCTGTACTCAACCCCCAACTGCACCTCTACAGTTAGCTTTAAACTCTCCCAAGAAAAATAGAGACCAAGCTCCAAATATGTTTCTCCAATGTCCAACTGCAACAGTCCCCCTCTTCTCTCATCTAGTCGAGTTGCAATCTTGACACTTAGAATGTGTCCAAATTGACAACCTTAGATCCGATAGAAAATCATCATCAAAAAAAATTCAATGTCTGTGGATGTTTTAGATTGCCTTCACCCTTACAGTATTGTCTGTATTTGGGTCCTTGGCCTGCACATGATCATATCCACTGTTCCAGTGTGTCCAGAGATGAGATCAAACCTGAAGTTTCCTCAGTGACAAACTGTGAACATTCCTGAAGTTTCAACTGTGACAAACCATGATTTTGCTCAGAAACAGTTTTGCTTTGTTCTTGCTGCTTTACAAACTTCTTGTTAAATGAGTGGAAGACTGATGTACTTGTTAGCATTTGAACTCCTGCACATCTTCAGTAACTGCAAAAAACAAGCCCATAACCAGATTGAAATCAAAGACCATGGACTTTAGTGTAACACAAACTCAGAAGTTAGAACAAACCCAGTTCAACTTGATGCAGAAATATTCTTTGGGACAAAACCTGTAATATTGTGACAGTTTGTAATCCAGTTTGCGACATGTAATTTTTTGTGCCCAAATGCAACACTGATAGAAGCATCCTGCATTATTCTCGACTCCAAAACTGTGTGATTTGCAGTTGAACTTCAAAATGGAATTTCAGCAGAGCTTGCCAATTCACTGCAAGCTCACAATTTTTCTTCAGGGAGCTACAGATTTTGTAAAGATGGGAAAGGGGGGATTTGGGTGCTTGGAACGAGCCCAGAATTGTCTTCACGAAGCTATGGAATTTTAAGAGATGGAAAAGGAGGGAGTTTGGGTGCTTTATAGAACTCTCTCTCCCTCCCTCCCACCAGCTCTTCTTCTCCTCGAAGGTTCCTTGAACCCATATGGCTGCAGAAGATTTGTTTGGCAGAAGCAGGATCAGAATTGGCTGAAATTGCTAAGAAGAAGACGAAGATTTGAGGATTACCTTCTTAGTAACCCCTGCAGAATAGTAGCTCTTGGCTGGCGTTGGGGTTATTGCCCTTGGCATTTTCAAGCTCTGCGACCTCCTCAGCTTGATAAGTGTGGACTCCGTCCGTAACGGAATCAGCGACATCACAAAGGCCTCTTCAGCTGTGGAAGAGAACTTTACCTGACACACACCTACCACCATAAGTCCAGAGTCCTTGGAACAAACAGAGAGAGATTTGAGAGAGGGATCAGAGAACACAAATGTTCTTCTGGGATAGCTGCGGGACAAGTAGTAAGTAAGTACCTCATCCAGTGTTTTCTCGCGGAGACGAATTTGGCGAAATGTTTTGGTGGCCTGCCTGGACTTGGAAGCCAGCTGTGACATTCGTGTCCTCCGCTGCTGTTGCTGCGACTGTTGCTTGAGGAGCTCTTGCGGGTCACACAGGTCGCTGAACTTGGCAGTCAGCCCCTCGGCAGCCGCCTTGCTCACATGCTGCACATTGGTAATACCCATCAAAACGACTCCAACAAACAATGTCGCAAACACGCACCCCCGTCTCCCCGCTCCCCCAGCCCCACTCCCCGCTCCCCAACCTTCCAGAACACCTCAGGGAAAAAAAACCCCCCAACTCCGAAATTCGAACCCTAAAAGGCTCAGAACAGTTTGTAGACTTTCACACAAAACATCAATTCGGATCGCAACATGATTCAAGGCGTCGAGAACACAATGAAAGCAACTAAACCGGAAGAAAACAAAAAAAAAGAAGGAAATCCAGCAATCTATCTCTGACAAGTTTGTTTCTACATCACCAAGGAACAACAGAAGAGCTCTGGGATATGCACGGCCAGACAGAAGACAGACACAAACAGAGTAGCAGCAGCAGGCACAGACAGCGAGCGACAAATACTGATGAGATGCAGAGCACCACACACAGTCTACTTCGAGCTTCAAGGATAGCAGCGATGGCCACGTCTAGCAGCAACGGTTAGAAGAGTCGTGCAACGGTTACAGGCAAACTCCCGGCGGGGGGACGACCGTTGTGATGTCTTGTGGCGGCGACTGGGAAACCTTTTTATTACTCACTGGAATGAAGCTCCTCGTGGATGTGAATCATCCACAAATCATCCACGAAGGCGACGCCACGCGCACATAAAGGAGGTCTAGGGTGAGGCTTTGGTAGGCTAGTTAGATGGGCCCTGCATCCCTGTTTTGGAAAGGTCCCTAACCCATGAGGCCTAAACATAGGTGTAGGAGGGACCTTGTGCCTATTATTTAGGAGCTGTATGTGTCTTATGCCTACTGTTTGAGAGCAAGATGGTACCTTGCACCTACAAGTAGCTGTAAGATCCGTCCTCCTAACCAGTACTTGTGGGATCCTTTTCCTCTTTTCTAAGAGAGATATTCAACGGATATAAGGCAACCCCTCCAATGTTTTTTCTCTTTTTTTGGTCGTCAATTTTGTGACGTAGCTAAACTGGCGATCATCCATAGGAAGATTTAGTCAAATTTGGCTACAAGCTAAATATCAAAGTAATTTTTTAAAAACTGTTTTTCTATAATTTTGGCTACCTACTTGAACCATGGTATAGATATTAAATTTTAGTTGAGTTTTGACTTTTGAAAATCTCATCAAGTACCTGATTTTAGCACTTTTGGTTTTCAATTTCTCATTTTGGCTATATACAGCCCGCCAAAAAAAAGGCTAGTACTACTACTACCCTCCAACCTAGGGTAGGACGATCGGTGAGCGAACACTTAAGTGCTCAGGGCAGGCTGGATCCAAGGGGAGGGCTCTATTGTTTGTGGTGTCCAAACAAAACTTGAACCCTCCTATTGGTGCATTTGGTGCACTAAGAATTGTCAAAAACAGATTAGAATTGAGAAAGTTACAGCCCCCCAAAGTAGAGGCTATCAAATTTTTTTTTTAAAAATCACCAAACATTACAAAGCCAGTTCTTTGAACACCCCAAAAATTCCTTGCTCTATTGCTATTAGAGTTCAAAGATGATTTGCAGAACTCAAGGTGGCACTCCTATAGAACTTTAAATCATTTAAAATGAACAAGAAAAAAGAAAGTTATAAGCTTTGAAAATAGAAGAGGTCCAAAGAGAAGGAGAAAAAAAAAACAGTGTTTCTTAAGTTGGAAAGCTTATTTTTCTTTTTGTTATTTTTTCATTACTCCTTTTCATTTCCACTTCAAAGACAATTTCTATACCTTGAGGTAGTTCTCCCATAACATGTTAAATCAGTCAAAATGAAGCACAAATGACAAAGACTTAAAATAAATGTTTGGTGATAGGGTAGTGATCAATGATGGGCAGTTCTACCCTACACTTAGAAATTTTCTCCTAGTGCTTTATGAAGCAAAACATAATGGCATTGTTCTGCATGTGAATTTTCCTATTCCAGTTGGTAAATTTACCAGCTTGCTTTTCTCACCTTGTGATGATGAAATAGGATTATACACTATATCCATGGAGAATGAGTTTTGATGAGAATTTTGGGAACCCAAACCTCTACCTTCTTGAACATTATTCTTTTTTTTTCCTCACATAAGCTTAGGAAAGTTTCTTTCCAAAGTAAAGCAAATTATAAATTTTCACATTTTTAAAAGAAAAGATCTCAACTGAAAACATATTTATTCATTTAACTATTCCATTACATTACATAAATTTTAGAATGATTATAAATATTATGTTTCTAAAAATGATTATTAAATGATAAACCTCCACCTTTTTAACCATTATTCTTACTTTTTTTCAGATATATTTTAAAAACTTTCCTTTTGAAGCAAAGCTAAATAAAACTTTTCACATTTGAAAAAATTGATCATGAATAAAAATTAAAATGATGATTAAAAGTTTAGAATGGTTTATATTATAGATTCATTTCATTTCATTTTCTTCTTTTTTTGAATTTTTATCAATTGTAGACATTTTGAAAGTTTCATTTGTGAGATTATTATTTTGGTGTATTTCATTTATTTCTTATTCATTTTCCCATGCTGATAAACTATACCAAAATATGTAATTGAAATCCTAACATGTTAAGTGGTATGGGAAGTTCAACAAATAATTAATTATTTTAAGGACTATTTTTTTCTTGTTGGCTTCCAGCATCTTATCATATAATTGTACATTATAAGATAAATAGGTACTACCTATTTAGGCACCTACTTACTATAAGTAACATTTTTCTTTTTCAAAATAAAAAAAATGAAATTTTTGTAAAGAAAATTTCCTTCTACCACAAGGTATTTAGGTAGCCTGTTCAATGAGGATTTTAGGGTTGTATATGGTGTAGGTAAGTAGCCTATGTAGGTACATGGTTATTCTAAGAAACATTTTTCATTTTAAATAATGATCAATGGAAAATGAAAATATTTTAAAAAGAATTGCATAGTGATAGAAAATATTTTAAAATAATTCATTAACTATTTTAGTAGGTGAAACTAGCAAACCTTCAAAGTGCTCTCAAAGTGTGGGGGGGATTAGGTTAAAACGGACTGACTGATTGTTAGAAAAAAAAATTTGTGGGTACCTAGGAGTGAGAAGTTAGGGGAGATTTTAGGTGCATCCCTTTCTTTTCCTTTAGACAATGTTTGGTACATTTGAACCCACCAAACTATATATAGTTGTGGTTATGGGGTCAAAACCAAGTGAATTTGAAAAGAAAGAAATTGTGGGTATCTAAGGGTTTGAAAATTTAGGGATGAATTAATTGCATTCACATTTCCCTTGTAATAAGAGCAATGAGAATGTGAGGAGGAGGGTTCTTAGTTTTTAGGTTCTTACACATAGCCTTTAAGAATGCAAATGATCTTAGGTCAATTCCCACTCGTAGTTAAAAGAATTCTTAAATCGATGGTATAATAACAATGTTCACATGTGTTCAAAAGACTTGGTAAAAAATTGAAGTGAATTGCGCACATGGCATGCTAACATCGTGCTTAACATTGTGTGATAGGGTGATGAAAAAGATGTGTCCAATGATAAAAACATCTTGGAATTTCATAGATTGTGGTTACCTCGAAGTCCTATCAATGGTGGTAACCTACCAACTCAAAAACTAATTTGATAAACTATCACAAGTTCATTATCCCTATGGTAAAGCTCCATCGTTCCCTTGTAGTAAAGCTCCATGTGCCTGTTGAACTATGAAATGTTTTTGTAATCGTGGCATCAACATCTCACATGAGCTTGCATGAAGTTCGCCATCTCCACAACTAAAAACAAATGCACATGCACAAATAGGAACAAATGTGCAAGCAAGGACATTTAAGGGAGGAAATCATCAAATAGCAACGCATGGAAAAATGCATGTAATAGCAAACTCACAAGGAGGAATTTCGAAAATGGGCACAAATTTCCAAGCAAGAACACAAACAAAAGTGTAAACAAGATCAAATTCGTGAAGTGGAACAAATTCGCACATAGGCAAACTAACAAGTAGTCAAAGTTGAAATGGTGGCAAAGTAGGGCATAGTAGCAAAAGTGGAAAAATTACAATTCCACACCAACAACATGCATCACAAACTTATTAAGCTTCATAGGTTCGTACAAATTTCATGCAAAATTCGATTTTCATAAGTTTGGACAAAAATTGTATGAATTTTATGTTATGGTTAATACGAATGATATCCTATTCAATATTTTAAACATTCAAACAAATGAAACATTATTTTTGAATGACATACATGAATACTCATGTTTAATACACAAAAATCACATAATTTTATGCAAAATTACATCATGATAATTTCACAAATTTGCTTATAATGTAAGTCATACATACTTCACATCAAAACATCACAAGTAAAAAAACACATCATTTGTATAATTTTAATTTTTTTCGTGTCATTTTTACACTTTGAAGCTTGTTGATTTTGCAAAGACATATTATTTTACGATTTTCACATAGATCTATTGAAATTTTATGATATTGGAAGTTTTTAATGTGGTAATTAAAAGCTTATTAAGGTTTTGGTGTTCATTTTCTACAAAAAAAAAAAGGAATAAACTGTTCAAAAGGAATTCCTTGATATGTGTGCACATATGTTCCTTTCAACACCATCAACCTTTCCTGGTAGAGCACAAAGTCTCCAAACCCCAAGCAGTCCACTGCAAACCCCTAACAAATTAAATTGAATTTAGTGCTTAAAAGGAAAGAATAAGTTCCCACCTTTGCCTAAATTCCATTTCTACCATGTAGGAGAAGGTTCATTTCCCACTTCAAAAATCTAGATATTCAAGTCTCGATCCACCGACCGACGTCAAGATTCAAGACCACCAAGCTCAAGAAGTTGCAAAGTTTCATGCAAAACACTTCAACAAGTGTTTACTCTGTTGTTTAACACTAGAAAAATTTCTTTCTGTTATGCACAATTTTCAAGTCAATTCCAAACCGGAATTGATTATGGTAGGACAAGACAAGTTGTGCACCCTAAACCCATTTCACCTAACCTAACTTTGTATTTTACTAGTCACTGGAATTATTATTTGAATATCTTTTCAAAAAATAACACAAAATATATTTGCCTTTTTCATGTTCATGTTATATAGTAAAATCAAATTTGAGATTGACATAAATAATGATGAACTATTGAAAATCATATTGGAACATATGAAATGAAAAAATAGGGTGGATATTATTAAATTGGTAAACTTTCATCTCTCTCCCATTACTTAATTTCCTTCTCACATTTTCAAAGTGAAATTAAAATTAAAATTAAAATTTTATCCATAAAGCCAAAACTTTTTCCCCAGTCACAAGGTTTTAGTATATGATTTTTTTATGTTCTCTAAATTTATCCAAAGTTTGTGGTTTCAAGTAGCCCATATATATATATATATATATATATATGTAAGTAATTCAAATAATAATTATTTCATCTTTTCAAAAACTAACATGAAAAGTCATAAATAATATGTTCCTTTTCATGTCCATGTAGATGGTTAAGGGAAAAAAAGAATTAGTTTTCAAGTATGTTTCATTTAGTTGTATGCAATTATTGTGGCAATTTCAAATATCAAAGTTGTGGGCAATTCAATAATAATTTTATAATTGGATGCATAATTATAAATGAAATTTGGAGATTAATATCAATCACTTACAATATTCAAAATATAATTTTAAAAATACATATAATTTTCCCTTTGTTCTTGTAGTAAAACTAAAACATATTGCAAATAATCATATTTATGGATTTAATTGTTTATACAAGTTTTTCACCATGATTTCAAAATTGCATTTAATGCATTATTGGGATAGTCTAAATTGAAATGAAAATCTAATTTACTATTCAAACTTTTCATCAGTAACATCTAGATATGCTATAAAACACCTAATACCATAAAGGTTATTGTTCAATTTTGGAACACAATGTAAGAATATTTGAACAAATTTAAGATGTTTCATTTAGTCTTATGCAATTGGTATGGCAATTTTAAATACCAAAACTTAGGCTTTAAAAGCTGTGCAATATATATTAAGATAATTCGTCAATTGCATTGTCCAATTTTGGTAATGCCTTCACCTATGTGTTTTACCAAGTAAAAAGAGTGATTTCACATTTTATAAAAAAAAAAAATGTGATACTTAGTCAATACCCATAAGTTATCATAGGGAAAAAATGATACCAAGCTTTACAAAAAATGGAATGATCATAGGAGCAAAACTTTCCATTTTGGAAAAGCCAAGTGTTACAAGGCATTTTCTAGACACACTAGAGAAATCAATTGAGATCTTTAGGTAGATAGAACTACACATGCCATTATTTTACTTACCCATACCCATTCTCTTCTCCATGTTATGACTTATGAGCTCCAATATTTTAAGATGACTTTCTAATCAAACAAACAATCATTTTTGTTTTCATTTATCATGTGAGAACAAAACATTTTAAGATCCCCTTGGACTAGTTTTTTTTTGGCAAGTTTTTGCATCCTAGCAAAAGAATTTTTCTTTTGGCAAATGGCATATTGACGACATTTAGGCCATCAAATATGCTTAAAGTCACCAAGATATGACCATTTGGAAGGAGTCATGAACCAACTCCCCACACACAATATTGTAATTTGAAGTTAGTTGCCTCAACTTCCCACATCCATTGGATGCCAAAAAGTTGTCCTTGTACTATTCCCTTTAGCAACCCATCCCCCTCCAAGCTCCCCACCATTACTTGCATTTGGAAGGATCAATAGTTGTTTGTAAAACCTCACATTTTTAAAAATTGTAGCTCAACTTATAAGATGAGTTTCCTGTTTACATTTTGTAAGAGTCGGACAACATGGTGGACGTGCATTAATGGTCAACATGAAGAAGTGAGTAACATTGCGAGGTCCAAACTCAAAATTTAAGTTATTTGATTTGATTTTGTTGTTAGTATGTTCTTTTTGCATTTATGGTTTTAAAATCCATTTTAGTAATTTGATGTTTAATTTTGTGTTATTGGAAGTTTGGGAAGCACAAATGCAAAGTGGCAAACAAATATGATCAATGCACATCTTCATTTGTGTTCTAAATTTCAAGACCATTTGATGTTTTTGGAAAGCTTCTAGCAAGCTTTTCAATATATGTTTGTGATTTAAAAGGACTTGCAACTTAACACTTTCATATTGATTTAATGTTTAAAATCATCTTATTGTGAAGTGATCTTCTATTAGTTTTTCTAATTTTATGTTTTTGGGTTGAAGTTTTTTTTACTAATCTTTCTGATCTCATGTTTTTATGGTGCATTTGTTATTTCTTCTAATGACACTTGTTTTGGTTTTGTGTTTTTTTAGTGCATTTATTTTATCTTATTTTGGTCTTTTTGATTTTGTATTCTTTTGTTCATTCATTTTATTCCAATATTTTCAAATAATAATAATTTAAATTTTTTTGTGTTGAAACATTACAAATGTGTGTTTTTATGCTAGTTTTTATGATTGAAATTTCAATCAAAATGGATATGAACAAAATTGACCTCAATCAAATTAGACCATTCATTTATGCCAAAAATTGACTTTCTTTTTACAAGTCACTAAAATGATTCTCTAATATGGCTAAGGCTACTAGAGCTATTAATTAACATGACAATATTAATTTAATTTAAAATTATTAATATATTATTATGCAAATAAATAAATAATAATAATATTCCATTTCTTGTTCTAGATTTAATTATGGATGAATCCAAAATCACACTAGACCTTTGATTCCCTTATCAAAAAAAAATTTATTTAGGTTTGGTGAACCTAAAATGGTCATCGTGATGACATTATGGGCACAATATGTCCAAAATCAGATTTGAATCTTGACCTCTTCATCCGCAACCCAAAAGCCTTTACCATTTTATCACCACTTCACATGGTGATGTAAACAACTATCACAAAAAATATAAACACATGTTTTTTGAATACCACACATTAAAACCTTATTATATAGTTAGCTAATTTCATAATCAATTTTTTTTACACATGTACATCTTTAATATAATCATCCAATTTAATTCATTTTTAGTTCAATAATTTTATTGAAATTTTTAATTTTTTAAATTTCAAAATATAATTTATTACTTAAATTTTAAATATAATTGATTAAACATAATTTATTTAAGTTATCATTTGAATTCTATAATTTTAAAATTTCCAAAGGGTAAAAAATTATATACATATATGGAAATTTTTAAAGTAGAATAATTTTATTATTTTAAATATCTCAGAATAAAAAATAATTTCAATTTGAAAATTATATGATTAAAATTCACATATATCTTAAGTGTTGTAAAAGAAGTTACATTTTAAAATTTTGAATTTTAAAAATTGAATTAGTTCAAGTTTCACATGCACATTAAATTTTTTTTAATAAAATAAAATGAAATAAACTCATTTTGATCTTTCATTTTCTCAATGTCATTTTGTTATATTTCAAATCTTATTTCCTTTTTTTAATGAGTAATAAAGAAAATGAAAATATGATATTCATAATTTATTTTCAACTTTTTTGGTAATTCTATTCAAGAAATAAAATTTCAGTTTATTTTATTATTTTATTATTTTCACATTATCAAAAATAATATTACAACTATAATCAATTTGATTTTGACAACTAATTTTGAGCACATTAATCACATTAGTAAGTCAAACAATTCCACATGGGTGTCACATACATCACATGTTCAACTTAATGTTTAATTTGACTAGATAAGTAAAAAACTTTTGTCAAAATAGACATACCTAGTTTTGATTTTAATCAAATCAAATATAATTAATCATTTCAAACAAATGGGTTTTATAGTCATTTTATTCATGATGCTACTAGTGAAAAAACCATGTTCTTGTAATAATGAAAGTGTGTTTTACAATTCAAGTTGAAGTTCAAACAAGTTCAAATCCTTTTATTCTAATTTATGTTCTTTGTTTCCAAACTTCATCAAGTGCATTATTTTTTTTAATGACTATTTCCACACTTTTGAATCATTTCCATATTTTCAAATCATTTCCACACTTTCCAAGTTCATCATGTGGTTCAAGTTGAAGCCAAAGGTTTTTTTTTCAAATCTATGTTCCTTGTGTTCAGGGCTTGCTAAATGGTTTTTATCATTCAAAATTCACCATGCAATTTAGGTCAAAGCTCAAGTTTAAAGTTCAAGTTTCATTTGTTTTAAATTTTGTATTCCTTGTTTTCAAAGTTCACTAAATGTCTTTTGCTTGTTCATCAAATGAATGTCTCATGCATTTAAAATTGCATTGAGTTCTTCTAGTGTAAGTTTGGCTACACTTTTTGTATTTCAAAGCCTTAAAAAAACTTTCCATGCTTATTGTTGTTGTGTTGTGTGGCTATGACGCCATTCAAAGTTTTTAAAAACTTTAAGTTTCAAAGGGAAAAGACATGCCAATTTTTAAAAGCACACCCACATTCAAACCCCCTTCTATAAATATTACAATAAAATTTGAACATAGTGAACCAAAGAAAAAAAAAAGTAAAGAAATCTAAATGGGAATTAAACATGGTTTATCGAGATCATTGGGCTACAAGGTTTTCATGGTTTGGCGTAATTTGTGAAAAGGATGGAAAAATGAAAATGGTCAAATGCAAGATTTCATCATAAACTTATTAGGTTTCATAGCTTTGTACAAATTCTATGCAAAATCCAATTGTCATAAGTTCGTATAAAAATCACATGAATTCCATGTTATGGTTAATATGAAAAATATTTTTACATATTCAATATCTTAAATATTAAATAAAATGATACATTGTTTTTTAATGACATATGTGAATGTTAATATACAATACATAAAAATCGTAAAGTTTTATGCAAAATTACGTCATGATAATTGAAGAAATTTAGTTAAAATGTAAATTGTACACACTTCATATGAAAACATCATAAGTAGAAAAGACACATTATTTATATAAAAATTATATATATTTCATGCCATTTTTACATTTTGAAGTCCACGGATTTTGCATGGACATATTGTTTTATGATTTTTGCACAGATTTTATTGAAATTTCATGATATTGAAAGTTTGTGATGTTACATTCACATTGAGAGGAGAAACTTTTAATGTCAAAATTAAACTCCCTCATCAAACATTTTAGTTTGAGGAATATTGAAAGTTAAATCTATATTTGTTGTTGGAACGCAGACAATTTTATGTTTATCCTATTAATTTCATGTGAGAAATGAAAAGTCATATGTGCATCTAGGGGATGGGACAAATCTTTTTTTTTCAAGTTGTAAATGGTAACAAGGCCAAAAAAAAAAAAAAAAAATACTTACAATTTGTTTCAGCTAGTCCAACCTTGGATTAATTTTGAAGTTTTCATAAACATTTTCTAGTTTTTAAAAATTGAAAACTACCTTCACAAACATTGGTCAAATACAATAAGTTGGTCCATATCTAAGGCAATGCACAACATTATTTTGTGAGTCATACAAGTTGATATTTTTAAAAACTAATTTATTTTGGTGAATTGCAATGAAATGATGAACCTAGACAACCAGTATTGGTTATCCATTCATGTTTATGTGGTTGAACACAATGGCAAATGGTTCCAATTTTGCTTAACTTGTAATAGATTAATGATGGAGCAACCTTTGATAATTTGACTCATTTGATTGTCACACAAAGCTTGGTTGAATTTGGAAAAATGAGTGAGATAAATGTGGCAAATAAATTTGTTTATTTTGGAATAGACAGAAAACAATTTTTCAAAAGCCATTATGACAATCCAAACTATTATGCTTCACTTTTGATTTTTCAAATATACAAAAATATAATTTTAAGGAATGTTCATTCACTTGGGTGGCTTCTTTGACAATTTTTTTACCCGAAGGTGTATGTCTAAGTTGACTATGTAAATATGTTTCAATTGATTGTTATATTGTGCATACGGCAAGCTAGTCAAATGATAACTTCATCTTATGAATAGTCCTTCCTTGAACTTACTATTGGGCCAAGCATGTACCAAAAGGTACATATATTTTACACTAATAGTTTGAGTACAATATTGAACAATATATTGTTTTGGTGGAATTCTCTAGACATACATTTTGTGTCAATAACGTATTTGTTGTCAAGTATAGATATTAGAAAGAGTTGATTGGCTTTGCAAAAAAGGATTCGATTTTGGGGAGAATTGTGCATACATAAGTGTGCAAATATGGCATCATGTTGCATAGTTTTTGTGTAAGAATGTGACATAAAGTCATGATTCCTTAGAGTTTTAAGGTAATCTAAGTCTTTAAGTGGGGACAATTGCTTACAAGGTTCTTTGGGTGAACTTGATTACAATGAACCATGGAGCGAAACTCAAGAGCTTGAGGAGTGCTTAGATAAGGTACACACATCGACCATGAATGATTGTTTACAATGCACATTCAACATTTTGAATGGACTAGGTACTAAAAGACATATGTTGGATTAAGTTAATTCTTGTAAGTAATTGAACTTGGATCTTATGGTTCATAATTGTCTTTGTTACTGGAAGCATTTCCAGATAATTTAAACATATCAATTCTTAATAGTTGATGTAGATGATAGATTTGAGATGTTGAAATAGTCTCCTGTTGGGAAAATCTATTGCAGACTCCAAAGTTGAGATAATTGAAGCTTGCAAGATAATTAAAGATGCAAGAATTTTTTATTATTGTACATTGAGTGTTACATGTGAATTTGTTTTTGAGAAGATCTAATAAACTAGAGACAAGTGCACAAACTGGTATATATGGTGCCAACATCGAATGGTTACACGTATTTTGCTAATTACTTTTTCAAACTCTTCTTTGGAATTCGGTGACCGCTTTGCCCAGTTTTGAACCCATTGTCTAACTAATAGGTTTGTGTTAAAAACAAATTTTTGATTGATTGTGGGAGTGTGCTATTTATTATGCAGTGAAGTTCATTCACACAAAAGATTGGAAAAACACACACTTCACAACAGACCAAATCAAGAAGGAAACAGAGTCACTTTGTGGCAAGAATGAGGTTGTGCCAAGCAAAGGGCAACACATTTTTGTTGGAACGAGGGTTGAACTTGGGATCATATGATTTCGATTTCCTTTTTGGTGTTTTGGATGCATGATTTTAGGTCTAGTTTCATATGCCATACATATGCTGCTTGTGTGATGGTTGTTTTGTATGTAGCAACAACAATGAGGTTTTTGGAATTGGGCATCATCACTCCACATAAGATTGCAGGTGTGGCCATTGATTGAGCAGCATTTTGTATGCCTACTAACAAACAGTGCAGGTGGTGGAGGCCTGAATGGAAAGAGCTGGTAGAAAGGAAAAAGCTTGTAGAAAGGGTCCAATTACAAAGTCATGGTATTAGATTGCAATGCACTCAGGAGGTGCATTGCTTTCACTGTTTGTTTGCAAGTGTTCCTTTGTGTCTTGCAGAATTGGCATATTAGTATGGAAGTCCTGTTGTTGGGTAGAGCACATTATGGCTTCATGTATGAATTTAGCTTCAATTGTGTTGTGCAAATGTCCTAAAGAAAAACCTTCTTGAATGATTATATTGTTTCCTTGACATCTCACCACAAGCACATGATGGGGTAGCCATCCACCTTACTTGAGAGCCAATTTTTTTTCAAACAAAATGCTGCTGCCTTGCAACCTCTGCTTTTGTAAATGGAGGAGAAAATCACATAGTTTAAAGTTCAAACACACTTGGACCAAAATTCCTTCATTCTATTAAAAAATAAAAGTCAAATTCTTTGAAGGTCACCTACCTACCCATGAAGGTTTTAAAAAAAAATGATACCTAAAAGAAGCTTTGGACCATTGTTTTATTTTCAACAAATTTTAGATGTTTTAGTGGGAAGTTTTTTTTTTGGCAAAGTTTTGCTTTTTCTAGTGTAAATATGAGTAAGTTTGCTAATTATTTTGGAAAAAAATTGGCAATTTTTTTTACATCACCAATTTTTGTTTTGAAAAATCCTGCTTTGGACCAGGTCATTCAAAAATAAAAGCTAAAAAATAAGGTAGGCTAACCAAGTTGAGAACAAGCTAAATAATTAATTCCATATATATTTTAAAAAAACAGTAGCCAAAAGGTAGCCAAGCAAGCCAAGCAACCTAAAAGAAATTCACTAGGTAGAAGACCCAAAAAAAAAGGAAATAAATAGTTAGGATTCAGGAACCTAGTTGAGAGGTGAAGCTGGGCTAATTAAGTAAAAAAAATAAATAGAAAGAGTAAAGCACACAACAGACATAATGCAAAGAAGGAAGGAAGCACAACAACAAGCGAAGAAGAAGAAGCAAACGACGACACAGACAGAAGAGAGAGAAAGAACGAGAAGAGGGGGAGAGAGAGAGAGAGAGAGAAGACGAAGGGTAGGGCAGGGGCGGAGGGAGGGATGTGTAAGGACGGCCAAGGACATGATTTCTCGCCGTGGAGTAGCTTCTGAGGTAGCCACGGAAGAGGGGGGAGTGAGAACGGGGAAGGGGGAAGAAGAGGCAGCGGAGGAGGAAGAGGAAAAGGAGGAGAAGCTGCAGCAGCAGCATCAGCTGGAGGAAAGGGCGGGGACGGAGGTACCGGTTGGGGAGGGGATAATATGTAAGGGGCGGCAGCAGGGTGGAGGAGGAGGAGGCGGAGGAGTAGGGGGATCGGTTTGGTCGTCGTTGGTTTCCGGGACGTTTGCTATATTGGAAGGGCGGACGGAGGTGGAGGGTGGCGGAGGAGGAGGAGGAGGAGGAGGAGGGTGGGATTTTGGTGTGAAGCGTGTGGTTCAGTGTGGTCCTATGCGGCGATTGCAGGAGCGATTTCTAGGTCAGAAGTGGTATACTACTGCTGCGAGCGCATCCGGAAGTGCGATCTGGGTGCTGGGAGTTTGCTACAACATCTCCTCCACTGACGAATCTGTTTCTTCCCCTGTTATCTTCCAGGAGTTTTTGAACGATTTCAGTTCCAGGCTCTGGTTTACGTACCGTCGAGGTCTGTCTGTCTGTCTCTTACATGTACTTACATCCTTCTTTTGCCTCTCTTGTATGTGCTACAATATCCTTCTTTGTGTATTAAGAAGGTCGGTGGTCCAAGGGTCTGGTGAATTTGGTTTCCCAAATGCAGGAATTTGTCATGTTTCTTCTTGCATGTACTTGTGTAGTTATGAGGATCATAATTGCAGCTTTTTGTTTGCTCTTTTAGCTTTAAATTGTGAATCTATTGCTGCATGCATGCAAGAAGAAGGCTCATGGATTGTGATGTGATTGTCCAAATTATGGTAAGCGGCAAGAACATAGGTTACAAGCTTTTTCCACCAAATGGCCAGTGTGGCTGATTCTCAAACAATCATATTGTATGTGGCAGGGTTTGATGCAGTAGGTCAATCAAATCTCACAAGCGATGTGGGATGGGGTTGTATGCTGCGGAGCGGCCAGATGCTTTTAGCTCAGGTATGTCTTGTTGCAGGCATCTTTGAACTCTGATATGCTGAAATGGAAATTCTAGTTTGCACTCAGGCTGATTTGCTGAACAGTGGAACCCTGTGAACTTTTTTAGGGCATCCTCCTTCAATACTTTGTGCTGTACCCTGGTGATATTGTCCTTCAGCACCATTTTTTGACACAAATCCTTCAGTGGTCATTACCCCACAGATGATTCCTTTTTCCTTCCTGTTTTACAGATCACACTTTTGATGCTTTTTTTTCTTGTTGAACATGGGATGCAGGCATTGATTTGCCACTATTTGGGGAGGTCTTGGCGGCGATCAGGTGAGCAGGTGAGCGTTCCTGTCTGTATTTAAGCAGATGGTAAATGGTGGTTTCTTCTTATCCTGCATTTTTCACATCAAACCCACTCTGAATGAGACCTGTCAAAATGTTAGCATGTACATGCCATGCAGAGTTGCATTTAACTATATGGTAATGGATCACTTTTTCCTGGTCATGTTGCAGGCATGCTCACGGGAATACCTTCAAATCGTGGAAAGCTTTGGTGACTCAGCTGATGAGTCCTGTCCATTCTCAATCCATAGTCTGTTGGAGGTGGGAAGCTCATTTGGGCTAGCTGCAGGCTCCTGGCTAGGGCCTTATGCTCTTTGTAGGACACTGGAAGCTCTGGCTCAGGGAGACAGAGAAAGGCATCAAAAGAGGGGTGGCCAGCAAGTTTTACCTATGGTAGTGCATGTTGTCTCTGGAGATGCAGATGGTGAAAGGGGGGGTGCCCCAGTCCTGTGTGTGGAGGATGTAACTCATTTGTGCTCAAAATGGGGAGACCATGCCAAAGAGTGGCCAGCCCTGCTAGTGCTTGTGCCACTTGTGCTTGGCCTTGACAAGGTCAATCCCCGGTTGGTTAAATCCTTTTCCCTTGCTCAAATTTGTGGTAACTTTTGGTGGGGTTTAGCCTCAACCATGCCAGATCATAGAAGGATGGCTTTATGTTTGCTACCACAGGTTGGGAACTTTTTCATTCGTCTTGTTAATGCACCTATTTGCCAGCTTCTCATGGAAGTTATGTCAGTAATTTTAGGTGGAGGATTTGAGAGTCATCATACTAGGAAAGCATCATTGCAAGAGGCCTGTTAAGCAAGGTCAGAAGTAAGCTGCAAACTACGCATTAAACTTGATGTTGGGAATGATTATGAGCAGATATATGCCATCCTTGAGGGCAACTTTCACATTTCCGCAGAGTCTTGGCATAATGGGTGGTAAGCCAGGAGCTTCAACATATCTTGTGGGTGTGCAGGATGACCAGGCCCTGTATTTGGACCCTCATGAAACACAACAGGTATATTGATACCTCCCCAAGCTCACACTAATACTTCCTGTTCTCCCTCCTTTTCTTGTCATTTCTAGGTCTGCATACATTGGCTTCTGTAGGTAAGGTCCCTCTCCAACATTTCCCTTGAGTCCTCTCAGGTTGCAGTTCTGTGCATCTGGGACTCTCTGCAAGTTAGTCAACTGTTAAGGAAAGAAGTCAATAAGTTCGTGCAAGGGTGGAATTATCTGGAGGGGATCGTGAAGTGGTGTGTCCCCTGAGATTTGGCTGCTAATGTGTAGGTTGTACGCATATTGCCTGACAACCTGGAGGTGGATACCAGCTCTTATCACTGCAGGTAAAAATGTTTATTGTGTTTGTGCATGAGGTTAACTTGTTGTGTTGATACTTGGATCAGGCATGTACAGTAAAAGGAGCTGTCTTTTGACATTGTACAATCTCAACAATGTATAGTCAGTGCAAGTAAGAAATCCATGAGTAATGGAAGTTTTTTTGGCTGGAAATGGCTGTCCTATGAAAAGATCTTGTTTGACCTGATATTCATGCAACTCAATGTTGTACAGTAATGTGCGGCGGATGCCGCTGGATTCCATCGACCCATCTCTTGCCTTTGGTTTCTACTGCCACAACCGTGGTATGCATATTCTTCAACTTTGGTTTCTGCAACAGTTTTGTTATTTGAGAAATGTGGCTTGACAAGTTAGCCACTCAAGATGAAAATGTGGTTGTTTACTACTGCAGCTGATAAATTTCCTTAACACAGCTGTCCTGATAATATGTTGTGCACAACAGAAGAGTTTTATGACCTTTGCGCTCGATCATCAGAGCTGGCAGAGCAGTCAAATGGGGCACCCATGTTCACAGTAGCCCAGAACTCTGCTCCTACAAAGCCTGCAGATACTGGCAGTCAAGTTTTGGAATTGCAGAAGTCGCCCCCAAAAGAGCCCTTGTCAGAAGATGACTGGCAAATAGTTTGATGGAGAACCTAGTCAGCTGAAGCTGCTATTCAGTAGCACAGTCTGCATGAAGGAGCTGAAAGTGCAGCTGTGGCATGTTTTTAGACCTCCTCTTGGCTAACACAACCAACCTTATGGTGATGTTGACAAATTACTGTGGCTATTGTTGCCTGCTCAGCTTCAAAAATTGCTTTATGGAAGGAAAGTTGAGTGATGGCGTTGTGATGATGTATAGCATTCATTTCTTGCCACCATTGGGTGCATAGATCGTATCCACCATCTGTTCTCTGCTCTACCTGGAGCAGTGGCACCTGCATGTACAGATTTGCCCTAGGGTCACTTGTTTGAATAAACTCTTGGCCACAGCCTTGCCTGACATGTTCAATTATGGTTCTGTGATTTTTATTCTTCTGTTGGAAGGCTGGGTCATTTTTCCATACAACACCAGCCCACCTTGTATGATGAGTATGCTTTATTTTTCACTGCTGAATCCAGTTGATGGAGTCATTGTGGCAACAACATATCGAAGTGGGCCAAATAAACCCTGGTAAGTCATTACCTTGTGGGATTGCATGTGTTCATACCACATATTTTTATTGTTTCTTCATTACAGGTCGTCCCTTATGTGTTGTTCCTTTTTCTCAGTTCTGAAAGTCCTTATCTGGAAGTCTTTTTCTGACTTCAAGGAAAAGTTTTAACTTTGTTCTGGCTTTCTCACCGAGTATGGAGATTTCTCAATTCCTATAAGAGTTATTATACTTTCTGGGCTTCTCAGATTGCCTTTTGGTGGAGACTTTGTTGTGTTTGCAAAAGCATCTTTCTTATTTTCTCAAGGTTGTTTCAGTGATGCTGTTTGTAGGATTTGAAAATGTTTTCCTACCTGAGTTTTGTTGGTGCTCTATGAGTTCAAGTAGTTTGTTTTCAAGTACTTTCCAATTATTGTAATTTTTTGGTGGACCGGATTTTTCTTCCCTTGCATTTCTTGATTGATTTTGCTGAAAGTGTTGTTTTTGGTTGGGGTCTTGACAATTGCTGGTTCTGTTGAAGTCACTTTCTTATAGAAATATTTCAACATAACCAATTTGCTTTTGGCAATGAATTTATATGATAATTGAATAACTTATTATCTAGGTAAGCAAATTTGAATTTCTCCTTCTTCTAAGGGCCTAAATCAAGGGAAAAAAGAAGCCTAATTTAATTAATGTAAAACTGCAAACCACTGGAAGTTAATCACCCTAGGCATTTCTCTCAATCAGCGCAGTATGAAATTATTTCACAAAATGTATACTCATGCTTTGTACAAGTATTAGGTACGAGTACAATAATGTAAACTATGTATGAGCAGATAGAATGAGTAGATCCTTGTTTCTTGCGTCTTGTTTTAGCCCTGACAGAGACAAAGAGATAGAGACAGTGGTGATGAATTGCTGTGAATTTCATGTGCACAGTAGAGCATGTGACAGATGGTCTCTGGCACTAGGCACAACAAAATAAAAAACAAAATGGAAGTGTTGCTGCAATAGAATTAAGATTCCATCATGAATGTGCAACACCAAAATTCAAACGTCGTCCTAAATTCCAAACAAAAAAAGATGATTTCACTCACAAAACTTAGCCACAGAGAGAGAGGGAGAGAGAGGAAGAGAGACAGAGAGGAGAGATATCTTGGAACACAGACTTCACCATGATCTCTGGACAATCAAACAGCATCATGATTTGAGCACAAATGCAAAGAAAAAGAGTCTGCAAAGAAGGGAGTACCAGCTACCACTAAGAGAGAGCGAGAGTACACAAAACCAAAAAAAAAAATTCCCACTAATTCCTAATTGCAAAACACCAAACACAAATTTGCTCCAGTTCCATACTTTTGCTGTTGCAAGCAAGCAATCAATTGGCCATGCTGCAGCAGCAGGTCACAAGATTTCCAAGGGAAGGAAGCAAGCTCTAGACATCAATGCTCCTGCTGCTGCTGCTCCTGCCGCTGCCATTGCCCAGGCTATTGCTGTTGTTGCCATTGTCCATTCTTTATTTGGGTGGGTGTAATTTTATTTTTTTGTGTCTTTTTGGGGGGAAAGAGCTGGGTTCTAGATCAAAAATGTAGTGAGGATGATGATGAAGCTTCAAGCTGTGATGAAGGAACAAGATCTGATGCTTTGAAGATTTTTGTTGAGTAGTTTTGAGAGAGAAAATCTGAGAGCTGCTGGAGTATCCAAATAAATGAGCAATACTATACAGACACATAAGAAAAAAACCGGCCTCTCAAGAATAACAACTTCTGAATTCATTGGTTTTTGGCAAATGTGAATACCATCAGCAGCAAGCAGGAGGAGGAGGAGGAGGAGGCAGCAGCAGCTACAAAGCTGGGGAGGAGAGGAGCAACATGAGTGCAAGGACTGATCCCACCAGTATGGCAGTCAAGGAAGAAGAAAAAGAGCCTGTAGTGGTAAGAAGTCTATGGTATGACGCAGTAGCAGCGCTGGTAGTCGTCTTGGAAGGTGTGGTGGAAGTGGTTGAAGATGGGACTGCAGAAGTGGTACCGGGAGTGGAAGAAGCAGCAGCAGCAACTACTGGAGGAGGAGCCGCAGGAGCGACAGGAGCTGGAGCTGGTACTGGACCCAGAGTAGCTGTGTTGTAGAAACGAGTATCGAAGAGGGCGTCCACGCCATGGACAACAACAGAGCCATCGTTGTACAGATTGGGTCTGACAATAAGCGCATTGTCTAGTTGGTAGTTGGCAGTTTGGTTGTTTACCACCACAATGGAGATTCCTGTGGTCACTGTTTGGATTCTGTGTCCCTCCGGCAAAGCCAACAATTGTTGGAAAGGCAAGGTCCCAGCGGCAGTATGGTAGTTGAGCAAGGTCGTTACCGCAGCTGAGGAGTTCAAGGGCACTCCCTGGAATGCACTATCTTGCGGCGCAAACAGCGTAATGCTTGGCTTGATGGGATCGTTATCTATGAGACTGTCTAGCGCTCCTGAGATCGCTCCAAACGTGCCTGCTGCTCGCAAGGCGCCCACCACTTTCTGATGGAGAGTCAGCACTGGGGCTGGTGCTGGCGCCTTTGCTGGCGCGAGTGGTGCTGTGGCAGGTTCCCCTGGTGCATTCACAACGAATAGAGCTCGCGGGTTTTGTTGTTGATGCAGTTGTTGCTGTTGTTGTTGTTGTTGGTCGAGTTGGGTCGTCGTACTGAGAGCTGGAGAAACTCCAAAAACGTGTAGCAATGTCATGACGCATGCCACCACCAAAAAGCTCAATGACTGCTGCTGCTGCATCTTCGCTGTGGCCGGTGGTGATCTCCTTCGAGTGCAGTCCATTGCAACTGTGTGATCTGCCATCACTTCTAGAACACAGACAACAAAAAACGCTTGCGCCTTGCTACAAATGCGGCTGCTGCAGCTCCTCTAGATTGACTCCTCAAGCCTCTCAGGAACCGCCACCGATCACACCGGCTGAGCAAACGCAGCCGACAAGTGCTGTTGCACATTCATCAAGGCGACAAAAACCAATTTCAGATTTACACCAACAACAGGAGGATCAAGATCTTGGCCTCTCACTCACTGTCTGGAAGACAATGGATCTTTGTACAGGGATGATCTCACACGGACCCATCCGTCACCCTTCCCCACATTGACAAAGGAGACAGTTACTGCAAGCTAACCCAGAAAAGACCAAAAGCTTCATTACGTTCAATGCAGCCAGAGGCACTAACGAAAGAAGGCCATTTCACGTGAAGCAGAAGAAGAAAAAAAAGGCAGTGATGGAAGGAGCATGAGTTACATTGTCCATCATGCTCTATCTCTCTCTCAGAGAATCAGGCATCTACTTCAACAACCACAACAAGCAAGTCTAGAATTCGCAATTGAAATCCAAAAGCTAAAAAGAAAAAGAAAAACAAGAGCTAAAAGAGGTGGGAAGTGGAAGAAGAGCCTGGAGGCGATGATCATGGGTGCGAGATGAAGCAGGATCAAGCTTATCAAACAAAAAGCAAATGGAGTGAGTTTACAAGCACCAGTTGTAATAATGGGCTACCACACTTACATGATGAAGGATCGCTGCAGCAACCAAGCAGGAGAACAAGATGCAGCTCAGGAAGGAAGGAGGCTACAGAGAAGAACAGCAGCAGCAGCAGCAGGACACACCACGGCAGCGACGGCGGCAGCAGCGAAGAAGAAGAAGAAGAGCGGCAGCTCCTTCAACACACAGCAACAGGCAACAAGCTTGTGCGCTGCTATGTAGCTAATGCTGTGTGTCTTGTGTGTGCCCGTGCCGCCCTTCTTTGCTCCTCCTCATCCTCCTCCTCTTCTTCCTCCTGCTCTGCCCGTGGCTCCCAGTTAGGTAATTATCAAATTAAATAAATTCCCTAACTTACTTCAAACTTAAATTTCATTATGAACTCACCACAACAAACAACATATCATCATCATCCTCATCATCATGGGCCCAGCCACCCCCCCTCCAGCCTCCAGGCCAATTGTATTTAATTTTTTCTATTTACCATACTCTTTGTCTCAGCCCCATGTCAGCTGCCCTACCCTTGAAAAACAGGAAAACACACACACATACTTGACTCCAATGGTTCTTAAGTGGCTTTTATGTAGCCTAAGGCCTGCTTTACACTAGGAGTCCAGGCTAAATAAACTTGGGGCCAACTTTGTTTAATGTAGCCTAAGGCCCGCTTTACACTAAGAGTCCAGGCCAAACAAACTTGGGGCCAACTTTGTTTAATGTAGCCTAAGGCCCGCTTTACACTAGGAGTCCAGGCCAAACAAACTTGGGGCCAACTTGGAGCATTTTTGGGTTGCACATTGGCTCCGACTTACTAATAAATGCTAGAAATTGACGTCAGGATATGAATAAATGCTGGAACATTGGCCCCAAGGGTTGCAAATTGGCCTCCCAAATTGGATGGTATCCTCTTTTGAGCTTTGGGGCCAATACAAGGCCATTAAAGTTCAGCATTTATTAGTAACTTGGGGCAGATTGAAAAGTTTTTTTCTATTTCAGCCTTGACTCCTAGTGTAAAGCCCTTGGGGGTGATTTCAACTTTTGCACCAATAGGAGTGCTGGATTTGGGTTGAACATTGGCCCTGACTCCTAATGTAAAGTGGGCGCCTAAGTGGTGATCATGCATAGAAAGAAGATGTAGAAAAAAATGGTAATTATCCTTAGGAAAGATTTTGTCAAATCTGGCTATATGAAAACCCTCCAAATTCATTTCATTTTTCATTTTTTAAATATAAATTTCTCTTTTTGGCAAAAATTTCCAGAAAAAAGGCTATTATTATTATTATTATCATTTGTTTCCAAACTTACTTTGTACACAGACTGTAAGTGTGATTTAACCCTAAACCCTAAACCTACCAAGCCCACATTGGACTTTGCCCTACATTTCAGGCCCACTTTGGATGCTGCTCTAAGAAACTGTGTTCATGTTTCAACTCCAGTCCAACACAAATGGTATGACAAGCTGGTTTGGAAATTTGGGAATTTTGATGCTGAAAACAACAACAACAACCGTGGTCCTAATTAAGGGCCTTGGGTGAACCCACTGGAACCATGGTTCAAGCTAAAAGCCCCCCAAAAAAATTTGGTTACTTCTCAACATTGTAAATATACCATCCTTATACTAGATCGGCACTTCTTAGTTCAAGTTTAACTTTTCCTGGGTTAAACATAGCCTCAAAGAGGCCTTGCTCAAGAAGGTGAAGGTACCAGTGTAGGTGCTGGTTCACCCTGGCCCCAACTCAAGTGGGTCAGCCTGAGGAGGGTCTCTTAATTTTCCCTTCCCAGGGTCCCAAGTGGTGGATCAAGGGTCTCGTAATAACCTCTCCTATCGTGTAATAATGAAGCCATCATTTCCTACCTTCAAAAACTTGTTTAGATAAAAATCATAGTCCTCGTAGGAGTTTTGTTCAATTTTTGTGCCTTTATTCTAGCGAAATAACAAAATGAAAACTTGCACACAAGCTAGAGCTACACATCAATTATTTTGTTTAAAATTTCTAACTACTAGGGAAATATCATCTTAAAATAAATTTTAAAATAAAAAGTTAAGTCTTGCTGATATGATGTTCTGATTTTGGTTGTTATTTCATATCCTTGAGAAGAAATAAAATACGGAATACAAGAGGATTGGTTATGTGTCAATAGAGAAGGATTACTTGTTTGAGACGGGAATTCACATTTGATCACAAACATGAAGTCTTAAAAGCCATAAATGGACTTGCATTGTGATCAAAACATCCAATACAACATGGAAGACTTTGTAATGACATTTTATTGTCAACTTTTCATAATAAGTATTTAACATTTATTGGACCCGTGACAAACAATGAAATGAAATTTTAGAAAAAACATTATGTTGAAGGTTAATATATCTATGTATATTGTTCTAGCCCTAAGATGGTATCGGGAAACTAGCAATGTTGTGTTCTTGATCCAAACTCTCCACACTCATACTAGAAATGATTCATGGTCATGCAATTGTAATAACAAAATGTGATTAAAAACTAACACTTCATCTCAAAGGCTTCAATCTTTTGACTTCAATCTCCCATCATGGTCATGTGAACAATGCCTTGAACAATAGCTGTGGTAATTGGTAGCAATTTCTGAATCATTTATAAGGGGACCCCATTCCAACTGGTATTCTTTCATCAAGTGTGAGAACACTATGGGATTCCAAGTCTCCTTTGTGAAAGACCAGTTTCAAAAGTTTGAAAATTTCCAACTTCAAGGATTGATAAGTACAAAACCCTATCGATCAGTGCTTTTTTTGGTGGAGAATTTTCCCCATTTTGGGAGAAATATTTTTGAAAAAGAACATTCTGTCAATATTCCCTTTTTTTTGGACATGCATTGTGATCAAAACCCTAAAACTGCCAATAATTTCAAAAAATTCCAAAATTGCCACAATTGCCTACAATATGAAAGAGTGCTTAAGATTTTTATATTTTCATATTTGGAGTATTACCAAATTTGACTATAATATAATTACAGACTATTGCCACTTAGGCAACATTAGAAAATTGAAATTAAATTTTTTTAATTAAAAAAAAAACACTGCTATCAATATGAATATAGTGAACATTTTAAAAAATAAATAAAACTTGCCAGAATTGGAAAGAATTGTCATCTCTACCTAAGACTACCTATCAATCATAACAGGAAACAAACCATCAACCAACCCACAAAAGGTACTTCATTTTCCCTTTTCATGTAAAATAAGATACTCAAAAGGAAATTAAAACCGTACCATTCATATCCCAACCATGCTTTTGTTTGGGGAACCTATCTGAACAATGCCTTGGATCACACAGATTACATATAGTAAAGGACATCATGAAGCATCATTTCATCCATCTGTATCGTATCATTTATTCAAAAAGGCTGGATGTGGGGATGAGGCTTAGGATTCAAGTTCCAACCAAGCCTCCCATGTGGGGATGGAGCCATGCACATAGGAAAGTTTGTTATAAGTTGCAACTCGAAGAGTTTTTTTTATTTTTTATTTTTTCACTCGAGGGCTTCATCCCCCTGAGTCCCTTGAGAAACATGGATTCATCGATTGAATTCAGAAAAGGCTAATTGCAAATGCAGGCAATGGAACTGCACCACAGTTGTATTGCATCAGTGGGACCCTGCTGATGAGCACAGAAGCCCATCTGCAAGCAAAATAAGTGGAGACTTTTGATTATTCTTCCCCCACTCATGCTTCGTATTACCTAGCCACCACCCCACCCCATTATTCGGCTGGCTCATTTGTCAGCCAGCAAAAGGGGATACAGCTGGGAACTCAGTCCTTTAACATGGTGGGGTTGTCAATCTTTGAGGGGAGGACTTGTTAATTTGATCTTTGTAACACAAATGTTGCTTAGGGAGGACTTGTTAATTTGATCTTTGTAACACAAATGGTGCTTAGGGAGGACTTGTTAGTTTAATCTTTGTAACACAAATGGTGCTTAGGGAGGACTTGTTAATTTGATCTTTGTAACACAAATGGTGCTTAGGGAGGACTTGTTAGTTTCATCTTTGTAACACAAATGGTGCTTAGGGAGGACTTGTTAATTTGATCTTTGTAACACAAATGGTGCTTAGGGAGGACTTGTTAGTTTCATCTTTGTAACACAAATGGTGTTTAGGTCCATGCATCAAGTTGTTTTAAATTGGGTTGACAATCAAGACACCATTCACTTCAATGCATAATTCATGGAGGGTCTTGGTCATGTTAGCTTCCCTTTGCCATCGATGTATAATCATTGAATTAGTTGTCCATATTGAAAGGTTTGGGCATTGTAGATAGCCTAAAGTGGAAGGTAGGAACTAATGTCCAGTCGGCCTGCCGGCCACCTTGCTAGTGGTTGGTTGTTGCAGGGTTGAATTTTACCATGTTAGGTGTTACCCATAGGCCCATGTTAGGTATTACCCAGCCTATGGAAGAAGCCAGCCACTCCTCTTACGAGCTTGCAAAACAAGAGTTGCTAGTAATTGTGCATTTCATTGGCTCACATGACATTGTGTGCCCAAAATATTCCTCTCCTCTCTTTTAAACCCTTGCATTTGACTTTAAAAACCTAGCCTTATATGCCTTTCTTGGTGCCTTCTTAATGGATTCAAATTCTCTGAAGCCCTTAAAATTTTGTGAACTTCCATGTGTAAGGTACCAGATTGCCAAATCAAAGGATTTAATAAAGATTTCAAAAACCCACCAAGAGGAGGTATAATTTTGCTTATTGCTCTAGAAATGGACCTAAATCCAACCTAATTTACACCATTCACGTAAATTAGTTTGGATGGTAAATAAAAATTAGTACCATCCATGCAAACCACATTTTAGGGTATTCGTTTGTGACCATCCAACCTAACTCACACATCCGTGCAAATTAGGTTGGACGATAAATCAAAATTAGGACCATCCATGTAAATTACACTTACTAAGTTATATATTTTTATTTCCTCCTCTCTCCCCCCCACCCCCTTTGCAGCTCCAAACATGAGAAGTTATATATTGTAGAAGGGCTTAGATTGAAGTAATATTCTTTAAAAATAATTAATATCCAGATGGTTTTTTTCCTTTTTCCCAAAGGGGGGGGGGGGGTTGTGTGAGGGGGTCTTGGTACAGTTAGTTTAACAGCTATTGAGGCAACTGGATTCAGGAGTTAGTCCAATTGTTTTTTCCTGGATGTCACATTTGCACTTGTGTATCATTGTGCAGCAAAGGAGGTGGTTGGTTGGCTGACACTTTTTGTTTTGTAATTGAATACAAAAAGGGGAGCAGCAAGTAAGTAACACAGTTCTGTTGTGACTGGCAAAAGTTTGGTACCAAACCTGTCATGTCTGAAGTACTCTCTAATACTACTCTGTAAACACTCTCTCTACTCTTCCCTTCCCTTCCCTTCACATGTAATAATAATAATAATATAACAAGGGGACCCAAACAGGGCTCTAAAACTGGATCAGAAGAAGCAGGCATATATGAAGGTCATTCAGTTAGCCAAAAATATTTATTGGCCTTGCCTACTACCAAGAAGGCAAGGATATTGTGTTTAGATTCATTATAGAGTATAGTAGCTTAAGGGATTTTTTATAGGCCCCTAGGTAATAGGTTTTATTTTATATGAGGATTTTTGAAAGCCCATATTTTTGCTTGTTTTGAAACTTGAGATTAATTATAGTGTTATAATAATATCTTGAAGGATTAATTTGGTTTCTTTTAGAGGATTCTTTGAAGATTAATATATTTTTGCATGGTGAAATTATATTTGAGTTTCCATAATTCTTCTTCTTTTGCCTTAAGATACTTTTTAATGTAAATGGCAAGGCCACAGTGTGACTGCACCCCTTGTTATTATGAGAATTACTGAGCAACATGAACCATTTGTTGAGAACTTTGCATATATGGCTTTCAAAGTCCTTTAGAGGTAGTGTGACTAGTGACAAAGTATGACACTTGCCAGTTTTCAATTACAAGAAGAATGATGCAAAAGGTCCTTGCACACATGAATACAGCCAGCTAGCTGCCTGCTCCTGGGTTTCTTCTTTTTGAAGCCAAAAATAAAAATGAAAATAAAAATAAAAATTGTGAGAATATCAAAATTTTGTCATCAGTGCTAATTAACTTCTCAATTGTCAGCAATGAAGTTTTTTTTTTTTTTTTTTTTTTTTTTTTTTTGGCCCCATTTTTTTTTTAAAAAATTTTCATCCTTTTAAAAGTGTTTTGTGTTTTTTTTTTTTTATCTTAAGG
>Ga0116231_10002623_pt1 | contig 37578 bp, 37 predicted proteins | sample S1TSphgellanicum_2_FD_89695 | JGI IMG/M metagenome (GOLD analysis project Ga0116231, IMG submission 89695) | Host-associated microbial communities from peat moss isolated from Minnesota, USA - S1T2_Fd - Sphagnum magellanicum MG | ecosystem: Host-associated > Plants > Peat moss > Unclassified...
GCGGGCGGATGGCCGGCTGGCGGCGGCCCTGTAGTGCCGCGCGGGTTGGGGGTCGCGTTACGTCGAGTCAGTGTGCATTCTCGCGGGACTGGTAACCATGTCTGTCTCGACTCTCTTTTGTCTCTTTCTTCTGTGTCTGCCTTCCACTCTTGTACTTCTTGTGCGCTGCGGCAGCAGCTCCAAGCTCCAGTCCGATTGCTGCATTCCTTTCGCAGGCCATCATTCAGTACGTTTTCTCTTCAATTCTTCTCCCAAGACTCTGAAAAATTTGACGGATTTTGATGCCAAAATTGTTTTGATCTGATCGGAAATATGTTACACCTTTTTCAGCCAACAATTGGTTCCTCAGCTTGGCAGTGTGTTGTTGTTTGTCTACCCTGCTACACTAAGCTCTCTCTCTCTCTCTCTCTCTCTCTCTCGTGCTTATGAACCATATGATCTTCTCATGGATTTCGCTTACTTTTTCTTTTTTTTCAGATATAGATGTTTTTAAGCCTAGTTTTTTCTCCTCGAGAATTTTGTTCCGTGGAATCGGTTCTGGAAATTAAGGAATTGTCTTTTAGACTGTGATGTTTCATCTTCGTTTTTTCAGTGCAACCAGTGTCATCCTTTGTGTTGATGAATCCGAGTTTCTTCGTGTATTCGAATGCCCAGGTTTCTTTTTTCTTCTTCTGCTTTAGATTCTGCCTCGCGACGAGCTGTGAGCAAGTTCAATTGGAAATCCCTGCCCGCAGTTTTCTTGTAATGGAAAACATTCCATCGCATCGAGAAGAGTGTCGTAGTAGAAGAATATGTGTAAGAACTATATGTTTCCAAGCGGAAGCTTCTCCTGTTAGTAGCAAATGGTTGCTGCAATTGTGCTTGGATGTGTGTAGCGATTGCGGTGCAGAGTGTGTGCTTGAAACTACGATGTCTTCTTCTTCACTGTATTCCCAATCTCTCTAGGCAAATTCATTGGACGTTATCATCTTTGAGCAGTTTTCTTGTAATAGAACACATTCCATGATCAGATCACTAATTTTAAACCAATTTTGTCGACATTTGATTGAAATTTTTATGTCATCTATTTTATTTCTCTTGGTCCAGATGTAGGTCCAATCCCAGAACAGATTCTAGATCCAGATGGATTTTAATGAGGCTAAGTCGATGTCAATTTTGAAGGCCAGGTCAATCCTAATCAGATCTCAGTCCATTTCCTCACTGATTCCAAATGGAGTCGGATCAGACTTGGAAGTTGATCCTGGCTGGAGTTCTTACTGTACAATTTTTGACTGGTTTTTGCTCAATTTCATCCAATTTCATCCAATTTCAATTGAAGTTTTGATATGCACTTCATTTAAGCCAGATCCATCTCAAGTAGATTCTGAAAGAGTTGGACTTATTACAGGGGCTTGCACAAAGGATGTCTGAAACACTTCAATATTTCATGCCAACTGTATCACATCTTTCATGTAATTTAGTCCATAGCCCTCCCCGCATATGCGGGTTTGAATATGAATAGAGTCCCTTTGAAAAAATTGGTCTGTTATGAGAAGTCATGGAGAGGTTGCAAGTTTCTTAGTTAGGGATGTGGATTAACAGATTGCACAAATTTCATTTCTTCTGTACACAGGTCTTATGGAACCATTCAAAATGGCAGAGGGACCACAGCTGCTGAGTGTGATGAATAAGATTTCAGGGTGCTCGTACCTGGGCTTGAAGCTGTCACCAACCTTGCACATGTATTGTGACCCAAAGCACCAGATTGTGTGTGGATCATCATCCCCTTTTGCTGTAGCCAGGCTTCAGGCCATGCCTAAGGCTTGCAGGTTCAATAATGCCCTCTGTCCCATTGAGATAGGAGGCCACAGTTTGGTGCCCACAAACATTGTCCCAGTGTTTGTCCCTGCACCTAGGGAAAAAGGTTTTACAGGGTTTTTGACTGATTTCCTAATGGGTGGAGTTTCTGCTACTATTTCAAAGACATGTGCCGCACCCATTGAGCGAGTGAAGCTTCTAATTCAAAACCAGGATGAGATGCTGAAATCTGGTCGCCTTTCAGAACCCTACAAGGGCATTGGTGAATGCTTTGCCCGCACTATCCGTGATGAAGGTTTTCTCTCCTTGTGGCGTGGAAACTTTGTAAATGTCCTTCGTTATTTCCCTACTCAGGTAATGTGCCTTGTTCAGGCCACTCTTCCTGGCTGGTCAGAGCAAACTTTTGTTGCCAGTACATGTGCTTTAGGGATGGCTGTGTTCTATATTCATGCAGTTTTACACACTGAATTATGTACCCACTAGTCTGCCACATTCTGAATGATTCACAGATAGAGAAGTCTAGTAATGAACCATTTTCTGGCCTTCTATGAATGCACATAGTACTTTTTTCACATGAACTTTGTGCTATGCCAAAGTTGCATATGCCAAGTGATGTCTGCATACAATGTGTTGTTCTGCGTGCTTCAGTCAATTCTAAATATATAGAGAATTTGATGGAGCATTTGGAAGCAGCCAGAATGGTGAGTTGTTGTATGTATCTTAAGGTCCCTGTCATCAGCCCTAATGCTTCTCCATTGTCTACAAAATAGGCATTCAACTTTGCATTTAAGGACTACTTCAAAGCTCTGTTTGGTTACAAAAAGGACAGGGATGGTTACTGGATGTGGCTTGCTGGAAACCTTGCATCTGGGGCTGCAGCAGGTGCCTCATCAAGTCTCTTTGTGTACTCATTGGATTATGCTCGAACTCGGCTGACCAATGATGCTAAGTCCACAAAGAAGGGCACTGGTGAACGTCAGTTCAATGGGTTGCTAGATGTTTACAAGAAGACCCTTGCCACTGATGGTATCGCTGGGCTATACAGAGGATTCACTGTCTCTATTGCTGGAATTATTGTGTACCGGGGTCTGTACTTTGGAATGTATGATTCCTTGAAGCCTGTTGTATTGGTTGGGAGTCTTGAGGTACTTTTTGTGTCCCCATCTAGTCCATGATTATTATGAAGAGCACAATCAAGTGTTCAGATGTTATCAACACTGTTTTATGATGCCATCCATTGTGTGAAAATCAGTATTCTAGTTTATCTGTAGTCATTGATGAAGGAAGTCTTCATTTTGTGAGAATTCTAAATCGATGGTACTTGTGTACAACAGGGCAACTTTTTGGCCAGTTTCCTACTTGGATGGGGAGTCACCACTGGTGCTTCACTCGCTTCATATCCCTTTGATACCGTTCGGCGTCGGATGATGATGACCTCTGGAGAGGCAGTGAAGTATAAGAGCTCAGTGGATGCATTCCAGCAAATTCTAGCTAAGGAAGGTGCCAAGTCATTTTTCAAGGGTGGTGGTGCAAACATTATACGAGCAGTTGCAGGAGCTGGAGCATTATCTGGATATGATCAGCTTCAGTTACTCATGTTTGGGAAGGCTTATAAAGGGGGCAGTGGTTAAGAGGGAGTATAATTTATCAAAGAGAGCAGTTACCAATTTTTTACGGACATTCAAATCCCAATTTTTCAAAAATTTCCTGCCACCACAATTATACTCATTAGAATTCAAAAACCTTGCAGTATAGCAATTTAAACATCATCTACAAGTCATAATCCAAGACCTATTTCCTTTGCATTTTTTGCAGGAACATGTTTTTGGAACATATCAAACTTGGGAAGAATCAAATTTCCATACAAACATGGTTTTGAAAAATTGTCACACTTGGGAAAAATAACTTTCCTATAGTGTTTTATAGTGTTTTTGAAAGGTGTCAATACTTGGGAACAATCAACTGTCCACTACAGGAATGTGGTTTTGAAAGATGTGACACTTGGGAACAATCCACTTTCCACTACAAGAATGTGGTTTTGAAATATGTCATACTTGGGAACAGTTAACCTTCCACTTTAGGAAGGTGTTTTCAAAACATGTCAAAACATGTCAAACTTGGTAACAACAGACTTTCCACTAAAAGGAACATGCCTTTGGAAAGATGTTAAACTTGGGAACAATCAACTTTCCTCTACCTTATATGGTTGTATGCACTTTGGATCTAACCATGGCAACATCCCCCATATTGTCAAACTTTATGGAGTACATCAAATTGCACAATTCTCTATGGTTTTTGGAATAGTTTGAATGCAAGGTTAAGGATGTGACGTCAAATTTGATGCAATGGTTTGAGGTTTTTCATTTCACAAAAGACAAGCAAATTGGACCATGGAGTCAATGGAATTGTGGGAGGTGACATGGTGGGCCAAATTTAACAATAATTTCTTGAAAAAAAAGCACAATTGGCACCATGGATGGAAGAAAAGGCTCAAAATTTTCTTTCCCAAACACAAAATCAAGGCATCCTATGGATTCCAAGCATAACAAATATTTTCCCTTTGTTAGGTCAAAACAATCAAGGTGGTTATGGTGTGGTGTGTAAGGTGTAGATTGAAAGGTTCAATTACATCCCAAACACCATTGAGTTGGTGGGGAAGACACCCAAAACATATGATAAATGGGAAGCACACAAGCATCATTTGGTAAAAGCATTGGCTTGCCTGTGTCAAGATTCAAATGTCATCAAGTTATTTACCATCCATTCAAAAACCATGGAAGCTTACACATTGTGGTGGAATGGGGGCACATTTCAAGAAATGTTGGATTACAACATGAAGAACTCATTTGTTATGGATAGTTGAATGTTATTGCAAGTAAGGGGGTTCAATATGGAAAGGCAAAAAGGACTTGTCAAGTTCAAGCAAAATTGTGTGAAGATGACATGGGCATTCGTGAACATCATGAATGTAGTACACCATAATGGGATTTTGCACAATGATTTGAAGGACCATATCATGTTGCATTTATCACCCAACAAATCAAATGTTGTGTACATCGATGTGCACAATTCAAGTGAAGTTCAATACATGCAAAAAATGACTCCATCTTTGTATTTTTTGCCAAAGAATAGAATGCCATTAATGTGAGGAAAGTGTGTTGGTGGGTGGCCCCAAAGTTATTTTTTATTCATGGAAAATTGGGAACTTTGAATTCCCTTTGGCATATAGCAAAATGAACTAAAAAACTCTAATGTCTAAGGCATATTCAATGGGCAAGCTTGTAAATGTCATATGGGATGAAGATTGTGATCTAGAATATTTCTTAGACAATTTAACCAAGATGTCATTTGCCAAGGTGACTCATGATATGTATGAGGTGAATCCTAAGGCTTGAAGAATTGTTCAACATGTCGTGCACAAGTTGATAGGGCCTCCATACAACTAGACTCCATATAAATAATGTTACTAAAGGTAGTCATAGATTGTTTATAGTTGGTGCATTTGAAAATTGGTGCAGTTCATATGAATTGTCGAAAGTGGCATGTTTTGAATTTATTGAGTCAATAAAATCAAGTTTCATCAAGGAATAATGATCTCACGTGTGATTATCTTTGAAATTTGAGTAGTACTAGGCTTTTCAATGAACATAATTAAAAAATTCATGAGTTTACATTCACTTGCAATGATATTGTGACTTTGCTTATTCACATGTTAAGCACTTAAGTAGTAGCATAGATCCAACTGCTTCATGTTCCCAAACTATTTCCTTGCCAATATTTTGACATGTTGGAATATCCATGTGTCCATGTCAAGATACAAATTGTTCTAATAAAAAGTCATAAACATCAAATAATGGAATAAAATCAATAGATATTCATTCAATAAAAAAGATAAAATTATGCAAATGGAAGCTTCCCTTATTTTCTTTTTTCTCTTTTTTTTGGTGTTGAAATTCTAGTGAAATTTAACCAAAATATTATAAGAAATTTGGTTGAATATACACTTAAAACCAAAAAATTCCTGAATTTTCCCAACTATTTTGTTTTAAATATATTGCCCAAAAAAACAAATTGAAGGCTTGCCAATTTTTTTTTTGTTGCCATAATTTGGTTGCTAGTTGTTACACCACAAGATAAATTGGTTTGATTGTCATGATCGGTGGACTATGATGGCTAAACATTGTTTTGATCACAACAAGGATTAAGGCAACCAAATGGTGTGAAATTCGGCTACCCTACACATGACCCCAAATAGCCTAATATAGGTTATGACATATGTTGACCCCATTCTAATGTGAAGCTAGGAGGGTTAATGTCCAAATGGATGCATTTCATTTTTACGAACACTAAGATGCTATGATAACCTTGCCTTTCATTTGCATGCCTTGGTTTATGGCAATGACTACAAATGGTGTTTATCAATGACTACAAATGGTGTTTATCCTTCTAGACTCAACTGATTTTTTTGGTTTTGCTACATGTTCAAGCAATTTTCAATAATCATTAATGTCACCCATGTTTTTTTCATGGGTAATAACAACTTATGCTAAAACATGGTATCCCTTTTCATTCCTATTGTGGCAAACTTCAAATAAAGCAATAGTCTTGTTTTGAAAAGATTAATAAACAAGCTATCATTTGGTTGATGTTGAAGGCACATTTAAATATATGTTCATAATACATTTCTACTTTCTCATCTACAACTTGCTTGATCAACTTGAGTGCCATGTTGACCTATTCATTAGTTTGAACAATCTTAATATCTTGCTAAAAGTTGTTTCCAATTCTTCAAAACTACAACCTAAATGAAATTGCATAAAATTTTCTCCCTATTATGAAATTACATCCCTCAAGTTGAAACCAAAAAAAATCATTGTATTAAACTTGTTTTTCTCTCCATTGGCCTAAATAACTTTCTTGAAAACTTTTAACATCATGGATAATATCAGAAGTGTAGATGGGGTTTAATAATTATTTCCTTGTAGGAGGGTTATTGAAATTCTAATAGTCACAAGGGGTACTATAAAAATGTTAATAAGGTTAAACTAAACTTAATAAATTCCAATACTACAAGTGACAAACTAACTATTCGGGCAAGTGGTACAATTATTTGTGAATGAACTTGAAAAAGGACTAATGAGGAATTTGGAACAAAGTTAGACATAAAACATGTGGCTAGAATTTGGCTAGCTCTATAAGGACAATTTTCTATGACATGACTAATCCCATCATTCATAATAAAAAGACCAAAATGGTGAAGTATAAATGAAGAAACTCCTACATTGAAAATGGGAGTTACCAAAATTTCTTGATCAAATTCTTTCTCATTTACAATACTCATTTTCAATGAAAGACAAGTAGGCCCATAGTCAAAAGTTTCCTTTTCTTGAGGCTACTATAATTCTTCCATTCATTTTTGGAGTTGAAAATTATCATTCACATGAACACATGGATTGAACAAAACAATATAACGGTACGAAAGGATTAAAACATGTTAATAGGAGCCAAAAAGGGTGTTGGGAATCTTTGAAATTTTCAAACTATAGTAGATATGTTTTAGTTTTGACATTTTAAAGTTATGTTAATCATTCCAAATGGTATTAAATGACTAATATGAGACTTGAGGAATTCAAATTAAATTTTCATTAAACTAAATTTTGGGTTTTGGTTTTAGTAAATGACTTTTGAATTGAAAAATATTTGTGATAAAAACTATTAATTTTATGAAGGATAAGGGTACTAAAACTTCTTGAATAAAGAAATTTCTTATGCTAAAAAAATTAGATGATATTAATATAGTACTCACATTCAAAAAAACACTCACAATATCAAAATTAAGGAATTTTTAAAAATTTAAAATTCGAAGTATGTTTCAAAATCTCAATTCAAAAGTCATTTACTAGTTAGATGTAAATGGGGTGTAATGCACATGACATACAAAACAAAGTTATATCTTATGATACAAGAAACTAAAACCTAAAATAGTTAACATATTTTGATATGATTTGATATAGTGATAATTTCTCCCCAAAAAATGCAAATCTGGCATATTTGTGCACTTTGAAAAAAATTCATTTATTCAACAATGATTCACCAAAAAATGTGATATATTGAAGCAACTATAAACATTTTTAATATCAAATTGCAAAAGATTACATTAATATTTTCTTTTACATGAAAAAGTGAAAAGGACTCAAAAATGATTATGAATCCAATATTTGGTTATTGACCCCAAAAAAAAGAAAATTGATGGTTCCAAACAAATTCCTAAGAATTGTCCAATTGGGATGTAGTAACAATTTTTTTTTACTAAAGTCTTTCCACAAATTTTTGGTTACAAATTGATTCTAGATTTTTGTTTTGTTTTTTACGATGGTGTTTTATAGTTCATCTTGTTCATCATTGTGGAATGTAACCACATTGTCCTTGTCCATTTTTGTAATTGCAGTCCTTCCAAGTTTCTAGAAGGTTCACCTTTTGCACTTTCCTACATAACTTGTTTCAAATTTTTTTTATGCTCTTAGTTAACACAATTGGCATTTTATTGTAATACACAACATAACAAAACAAAACACTTCTTTTGGGTGATTTTGGTTATTTGAAGTTGCTATGAAAGTTGCAAAAACAAACAAGACATCAAAGACAATATCAAAATTTTAGAAAATCACTTTTCCAATATAGACAAATAGTTACAACCAAAACCTTCAAAAATAAAAGTCCTTCAACCGAAAAATTGGTTCTATATTTGTGATGTGGTTGTCAAAGTGAAGATATATTTTTACAACTTTGTGATGACAAATAATGATTAGAAAACAAATGGGCAAATGGTAGTACAAATAGACTATTGAATTCAAATGTAGATTTAAAATGGAATTAGTAGTAAATTAGAACAATTGAGCCTTCAAACCTTCAAGCTTGCAAAGCAAATAGAACTTTGGAAAAAAAACAAGTTCAAAATCTTATAGTGGAAAAACAACTTCAAGAAAACAATGAAACAACTTGTACTAGTTGAACATATAATACACTACAAACAAATACAACATAATAAGATTCTAAACAAAGATTAGTTGTGATGATTGAACTATTTGTTGGGTTTAGGGTTTAAGATTACCACAAATACAACATAATAAGATTCTATTGAATCCATGGAATGACTCCATTGTAAATAAACAATGAAATTTAGTTTAAATCCTTGTTCTATGCATTTAAATGCAAATTGTCAATATTTTCATAGTATACTCCCATCAATCATCCAACATGAACTCAAATTCATGGTTTTGTTCTCCAAAAGCATTCACAAGATTTTAAAAACTTCTTTAAATTTCAAACAAAAACCCGAAAATAGGAAACTTGATTGAAGAATAATAGTAGAAAATAAATAATCTTTCAACATGTAATGTTGAAGAAGGATCAATATCATGTTTCTCTTCCACTTGAAAGAGATTTTCTTTTGTATGTGGTCTCTCAATCCTAAAATTACATTCATTATCTTTTGCTTGGCCAACATTCCATTTTAGTGCCATTGTGACCAACTTCTCCTCTATTTGGGATTTGTTTAATTGTTTCCTTGTCATCTCCTCTTGGGTTGAGCTTGCTTTTTGTCTTCATTGAAATTATACATTTGGGAAACACTTTTGTAGTAGTGCAAAAATGAAAGGTTATAAAGCTTCTAAATTCTTTTGTCATTTCTAATGAATCTACCATTAACATGTTGCCACATGGATGTCTTCTTTCTCATCCATTTGCTTACCATTTGCTAATGTGGAAACTACACCATATTAGTCATAGAAGTTTTGTTAAATTAAATATATCATTTGGTGATGTGTACTATTTATGAACTTTATGATTTCAATGATCTATTAACATTTGTTTCCATGATTTGTTGCTTTGATTATTTGAGTTGTCCAAATTTGACATTAATTTTCATTATTTGTGACCTGATTATTTTATTTTAGAGTACATAAATTAAATATTAAAAATTATATGTCATTTCTATTTTTATTTCTAATTTTGCAATTCAATATTACTTTATTAAAATTTTAATAATTTATTGTGTTCAATTTTAGTTAATGTCCAATTTGAAGGTAATAAACTTCCATAATTGTTGAATTTTTTGTTGTTTTTTATGAATGTCCTAGTGGAGTTTTCCAACCTTAGAATCTATTTGATTACCATTCACCAAAAGGGAATCGTCTATGATTATGATGTGTGGTCATTATGAATAATACGTTTTCACTATATTTAAGATCAATTTGATAGTCATTTAATAACAAATTTATTATTTGTGAAATTGATTGTTTCCATGTTATTTGCCTTTTTCTATTATTCATTTCTTTGATTATTTGGACTATCCATTGTTTACTTTTAATTCTCATTATTTCTCCTAATTTCTACATTTTCATAACCTTTAAATAAAGTACTCTAAAGTATGTGTCATTGTCATTGGTGTTATTTTTATTATTACTTCGTAGTTTTAGATTGCTTTGTCAATTTTCAAATGACAATAATATTTTTTTTGGGTCACTTTAACTAACATTCTATGTCATTATTACTTGGTTTCCAACCCATCCACGAAAATTCCCCTCCTCCAATTCCATTATGCATTGAATTTGATACCATCTTAATGTTAGCTGTAAATTGTTAAGATCTACAATTTATAAAACCATTTCCCCAAGATGTGCAATTGTTAATTCATAGTTTTGAATTTAACCATTGATAAATACTTTAAAGTGCATTATTTTATTTCATCCATATGGCCCCCCCTTGGGAAGTTAACAAAAAAAATATTTAAACCATTGTACCAAATGTGGTCCAAAATCTTTTACAAGCAATGCTTCTACATTGTGAAATTGCAATGTGAATCAAATTTAATTATTTTTTTATGTTCACACCAAATAAAAAAATTTACCTCCCAATTTAATTTATGTTGTTCTACAAATTATTTTTTGTGTTCAATATTATTTATATCCAAGGGTTGTACACTTATGTGGAACCTCCTTTAACTTTGGAAAAATTAAATTTTAAAAAAATTGTGAAATTTGTGTTAAAGACAATTCCTCAATAACAATCCTTTTCATTGGCCAAACATTTGAATATTTTTTCACCTAAGGTTACACATGAAACCACCATTTCCCACCTATGGATCTTGGATAGGATTCATTTATGAAATAAATGGATTCCTTGCCATGTATTGTGTTTTTAATAAAACCTTTGAGTTTTGAATTATGTTCATCCAACTACACAAAATTATTTATTTAAATTGGATTTTTTTATTATCATCAAATTATTTATTAAACTTTAGAAAATATGGGTAAGACCAAAATCAAATGCCATGTTTGGATGGTCCATTGCATAGAAAACCACTCACATGGATTATCATCCACCTTCATTCTAGCCAAGTTATTAAATAAATCTCAAAGCACATATTCAATTATATGCTTTTGGTTATCCACACATGTGTATTATGTTGGTTACATTGCAAAGGCCCCCCAAGGTATTATAGTGTCACAATAGTCCATTTTGTTAAGAATTTATGGTTAGATTATACCCAATGATTGGTCAAGCATTGTGGTTGGCAATTGTTTGATTATTGGCATTAATCTCAATCTTGACATCTTGTTAGTTTAGTTGAAATGTGTGGCCCTACCAAGTCTTGTCCCTTGGCATTTAAATCTATTTCAAATTGCATTCCATAAGGTATAGTGATTTGTCCAAGAAACAAGTTGATTAATGTTAGGTGTCTTTTGTCATAAAATAAACCCCTTGCAATTTACTTGGTCTTAAGGATTACAATGGATGGTCAATGGAGGCATGTTCAAGGTTGTTGGCGAAATTTTGCTTAGAAGTTTCCAAAACACTATCATTATGCCAAAGATTGTTACGTATGTTGTCAATGATGCCCTCCATGGTGCAGAGCTCAAACAAGAACTAATTGGTGATGTGGTGGACCTTTGATCATCTTTCCTCATGAGGAATCTACATTTGTAGACTTGTACAACTTCTTTGACTAACATGGGATATTGTTTAGCTTTTCCAACTCCAACTTGCCATCACATTTGAATCATCATGTTTCTCATGGTTTTCCTAGATCCATTTCACATTCATCGTATGTGGACACATCTTCTGTGCTTTAGTGTTGTGGATTGTCTTAAGGCAATGTCTTTAACCCCACATGTTAAGAACAAGTTATGAGATTTGAACTATGACACATTCCACATTGAAAAGATTCATTGCATTCTAATTGACATTCTTGAAGGCCACTCCAACCAATGCAAGGAATGGACAACAAGTTTGATGGTCATGTTTGGCGCAAGGTGAAGATGATGAACATCAATAATGATTTCGATCTTAATTTTTGTGTGGCACAATGTTTGGGTTATTTGCAATGTCAAAATGACCAATGCAATTATTTCAAAATTTGAATGGTAACAACAATGAGACCACTTGGAATTACAACAAAATTGATGTTTTAAGCAAAGATTGTTTTGCTCTTCGTCCACCACATTGCAAAATTTTCTCTAGCCCACCTTTCTATGTTAACACATGTAAAGTTTAGATGTATTACATTGTCCACAAGCAAATGAATATATCTTGAGCAACATTTCATCTTGGTACATACATATGAGCATCGACTGGTCGTAAAGGGGAAATGTAGAAAGGCCATTGAGCAAGTCAAAAGCTTGGTCAAGGAAGAGCTTTATCACACACTAATGGCAAAAGTGTCAACACTTGGATTGGCTATTCATGAGTAAAACATGTCCAAGCATTTGCTAAATAAGGATGGTGAAGGTCCAATGGAACTTTTGAAGGGTGACAAATTACACCAAGTGATGAACAAGTTCACAACCTTGTGTTTTCCCAATGTCAAAAACTTAATGGCATCATTTAAGCAATAATTAGCTACTAGAGGGTTCATTGACAACATTTTAACTCTCAAGTCTAAAAGTCCTTATGACTACATTCAAGATAGTTGTTTTATTGGACAATTGTCAAGAAAAAAATGTTCCTTTTCAAGATGTTTGTGGATGGATTGCATGTAACCTAGTGGAAACCTTCAAATAGTTTGGATCATGTTTGATCATGTGAAACATGTTGTAAGATGGACAACTTTGGCTTACCATGTTTATGATCAAGTTCATTGTAAATGATGACAATTACAAATTGTAACATGCAATCAAAAGAACTAAGATGAAAACACATTAAGGTGTAACAAAAATGACCATTACAAAATCCATTTTGGAAATTTTCTTAGTTTATTTTTAAATGCAAAAAATTGGACAAAAGCACAAAAACCTTTAAATGATGTTAAAGTTGACATCTTTTTCCATGTCCAAGTCAGTGGTGCCCTACTTTCAACCTTTTTTAACATATCTATGTAACATTGGTCATGAAAAACATCCTTTTGGATATGTGATGAACTTTGAATTTTTTTTAAAAAATTACACACTATTAATGAGGAATTATGAAATCCATCACATACTTCATATTTTCCAAACTTTTTATTCATAAGTGTCATAACCTTTAAAACTATAACATGTTTGAGGAAAAAAACATAACAAAATTGTGGAAAAATCTTCAATTCTATTACAAATAATGAACCCATAACATTTTTTTTATGGACCATGACCCCATAATTGCAAAGTTCATATTTTATTGGAAATTAATGTTTTTGGTGTAATTCTTTAGAAATAAGAAGGACAAAAAAGTTAATTTCATTTATTTGATTCCATTTTTTTGGAATTTCCTACTTGCATATGGGTTTTATATAATAGTATGTGTCCAACCTAGAAAATTATGCGTTCATGACATCTAGAAAATTCCATTGTACTATGCTTGTACCCACCAAATGTTCAATGTGTTATGTAACAAACATAAAACAAGGTGATTGCAAAAATGGTCTTTTAAATCCAAACTTTAAGGGGTTCATGGTCAACAATACTCAAACCAATTGGAATTCAATCTGAACTATGTACAATTTTGGTGATCCAAGTGAACAATTTTATTTTTTTCATAATAGTCAATCAATTATGAACTGACACACAAAGCAACAAATCAAATTATATAGAAATGCAAAAGCAGCACAAGGCACTATGTTATGAATACAAAAATGCCCATCATTGGAAGAAACATATGTTTAGTATGCAATAATATGATGTTGGTGGTATTCATTAAAGGCTATTAATGAAGTCAAACTTCAAAAGTTGAAAAATTGGCTTAGTTTTGTGCAATTTTGTATCAAACAATTGGGAGGATTTATGAAACATGTAAGGTTTCCATTCCACTCATAGTCTAATGTTACATATTGAAAATATAATAAAACTCATGTGGAAAAGAAATTATGATAGATCTATTATGTTTTGCAAAAGTTCACATTAGAAGACATCCTTATGTGCAACATATCAAAAATAATGCACAACATTTGGCTTCAACAATCAAGGAAAAGGTGAGCTTATTGTATGTTGCAACATCTGATGAATATGTTTAAACTTTCAAGTGAACAACATTGTACTACCAATTCAAGAAAGGTGGTCATTTTCAACAAGGACCTAATAGGAATGAACTTCTCCTACATAGAACAACCCAATTTGGTGACCCAAGGCAACTTGGAAATGCAATTCACAAATATGCCATTAGCTCTTCCTTCATAACAAAGATCCCACACTTGGAAGGAGAGGAGATTTTTGGCTTTTGCATTCAAAAGGCGGACTTGCTTCTAATATCTAAAGGGGATTCACATAAGAACAATAGTGTAAATTATTCTCACCCACATGTCAACACACAAACTATCAAATCATTGTGTGCAAATAGAATGGCCATCATGTAACACAAATCAATATGAATAGAGGGTTCTCACTCATGGAAGTGTTGAAGTCTTGGAAGTTCTTTTAGAGATGGAGTAGGCATATAAAACAATGTCCCCCTTGTCACATTCAATGTTCAACATTACAAAAAACCACCATGCAATATTGTAAGGCAAGGATAATTTCTATGAAGATTGTCAAAGGGACTTTTGCCCCAACTTACTCCGGTGTATGGTCTCAATTCTCAAGTGCATCTTTCAAGCTTCACAAGTTTTGGTTTCATGTCAATGACATGAATTGTTGTGCAAGGGGTACCATGCATAAATATATGTTGGTCAAACCAACTATACTAGAAAGTTCGCATGTGCAAAAAGGAACCAATCTCACACAAGATGAGATCAAACCTTTGGATGAAGCAAGTTTTATTTTCAATGAACAAAGCCTATTTATTTGTCTTAAAAAGCCTATTTAATGGGAAAGTTTTTATTCCAATAAATTAATTGATGGATGCAATGTCATGACCTAGAACATGCAATGGTAAGACAATTCCATGGACAATGATGCCATTTAAAATTTCAAAACAACATTATAATTAGTGGGAGGCTACTCATCTTTTTCAAGTGCTTGTGAACCCACAATTCAAGGTTCTTACACCTAGATATGGACAAATTTACAACATTCTATTTGGTGCTCCTCCAAATGCGAAATAGTATGTGGTTACAATTGGGTATTTCCTAACCATAATTCATTTGGATTTTGTGGCTATAGTTGCAAGTTTGTTGGGTGGGCAAGGGACATGGGTGCCCTATAAACACCTATATTATGTCTTGCAACATGTCATGTTTTGTGGGGAGTTTGAAGATTTCATACATTTCCCAACTTGGAATTGTGATGAAGTTCAATGTTTCTTCGTTCATGTTATATCTATTTAGTGGAAAATATTCATTCAAAGTGATATCAAAACCTTTAGGGGAAACATTATGTAGGTGCAATAATTAAGGAGAAACCATGTGTTTCAAATTACTCTCTTAAAGGAAATTCCATATACCATGTAAATGATTCGACTTAATGATATTTTGGATTAGTATTTATGCAAAGGTTTGATTGGCATGAATTCCATTTAAGATAGAAATATTTATGGATGGGATATGAATTGTCATTGAAAAATTGACAATCGAATATCATATGTTAGTTATGTGTTCATGAAGATATGGTCTAAATATTCAGAGTAGTAAGGGTAGTTGTATTTTGTATTAGGGGATATAATTACATGATTGAAGAAACAATGTACCTAGCCATGTATTCATCATATACAAGAACATGAAATACTAAATCCATGTAGACTTTGAAGGAATATGTAATGATGGAAAAAAAGTGAAGGAATGAAGCCCTTTAAAGGATGGCATGTTGCAAAGAGATGGAACAAAATGTTGATGTGACAAAATTTTAATACAAGTGAATTTTCGTGTCACATTGATGGAATATTCATCTAAGTGGCAAGAAAAATCTCACATGTCAACAAGAATGTTCTTTCCCTGTTGCAAGAATATTTTTTGAAATTTTTTTCCCTCCTCACAAAATCACTTATGTGTTCATTGCTCATGCACACAAGCTCATCACTCACACTCATGTGCTTACATCATAGCTACATTGCAAGGTTTTGCAATCACATATGTCATTTACAACTAAAATCTTATCTTATAAACAACTAAAATGATAACTATTAATTTGCGAATTTTTTCTAATGATCTATAATGTAAAGACTAGTATCGTTGAGGCATTTTCCTCCAACTAGCAATTTGTATTTTAGTGATCAAGGGCTCTCAACCAGTGTTGGGTAGGTATCTCAGAATGCACTGGATATCACCCGGGTATCTCATAATGCGCTGGATATCACCCAATTATCACTAAGGTGTCAAATTTAGAACATTGCAAGGGATTGGACTTACTGATCAGATTTATTGATATCAAGATTGTTGATTATCTCTTCTGTGAGAACTGGTCGTTGAGAACCAAGTAAGGGCCATACCCTTTCAAAATGGTGAGACCTGGGTGAGATAAAAAGTTTTACCCAGGTAAAGCTCTCAAAGTAAGTTTTAGACTAGGTCTAGGGTCTAGGGGCGCCTAGCAATTTAAACTGCTCACCTGGTTCCAAATTTACATATTGGTAAGACCAGGTATTTGGCCAGGGACAATTGGGAAGGGGGGAAAGTGGATTTTTGGGTTTTAGTTCAGGAGTTGCTCAGCATGACAATCTTAATAGAATCCTTCAATCTGGAAGTTGGGATGTCCTTAACCCTTGGGTGAACCAGTACCTACACTGGTACCATGGTAAGCATTAAAAAGCTAAATTTTTAACCAAGAACTGGCTTAGATAACCATGAGAACCAGGATATAGAGAACTGATGAAGTTATATATCTATGTGTATATATATATATAATTCTATTTTAATACCTTACACCAATCTCTAAAGATTTTTTTAATTCAAAAAGAGAACTAAGCAAGTTTTTCAAACCTTTTGTGAAAACCAAATTCGACGGTTGTCAAAAAAATGTGAGAACCACCCAACACTCCTCTCAACCTCTAGTGTAAAGGAAACATAAAGCACTCGAGGGCACCTCATGTCATGAATATCCCTCATAGGAAAGAGGATGGATCTTATGCCTACTCTTGAAGTGAGGGAGAGAAATTATGTGTATGGAGAATTAGCCCTAGAGTGGGGGACATTCCCTAGGCCTTGCATTTTGGGAATGTCCCCCACCCCACGTCTTTACCCATTGTAAAGCACAAGGCAAAATTTATCATGAATCTAGACATATGTAGATCATGAGGCATAGGAGGGGGTAGAGTCCTTACACCTCTAAGATTATGAAAGGCATAATCTCCCTCCCATGCTTAAGGAGTACATGTCAAGTCTTTCTTTTCTAGGAGTGATCTTCACATGTATAAGGTGCCCTCCAAATAAACCAGGAAATTTTTCAGAGTGCTTTACATCTACTTACGTACTGACCTGAATTTCCTAGTACCCATTATACAGTGCATTTTTTCCTCCTAGAACGGGGGAAGGTTTCACAAACCAAACTGTTCCTTTGATACCAAAATGTTTCTTGGATATTGAAGTTCTCTGCCCATTCAGGATACCTAATCAGGGGAGAGATACCAAGTATCATGGTTAAACTTTTCGTTGGATAATGCCCTTGGACAAAACCCCCTGCATCCAAATTTGAGTTTGTGATGATTTGAAAGGAAACTTATTGGCTATATTATTGTATCAATGGCACCTTCTGTCATGCAAATTTCTCCACTTGAGGTTGATCACTCATACATTTGGTGGCAGATTCTAGGGAGTTTTCTGCAACTCCCAAGACTGTATGCAAGGCCCAAATCTGGCAACAACTTGCTTTTTCCAAGCCATGATGAGCAGTTGCAATACAAGCAGTGGAGAACAAGCTAGCAGATCTGTCATACCTAAGCATGATTGCACTTTGTTCTCTCTTTGTCTATCTCTTAATCTGTGCTGTTGCAGCATGAGACTCCAGAGAAAGTAAATAACTTAACAAACATGATTGGGAGTTTCACCAAAACAAGAATCCCAGTTAACAATTGATTACCCTAAATATTGAGGGTTTTGTGCAGCAGCCATTGCCACTAAACAGATCTGATTTCAAATTTCCTTCCAGATCTGCTTAAAGAGTTTGAAATGGAGAAAATGCTTAGTGTAAGAAGCATTTTAACACGAAGCTCACTGAAAATGGTTTCCTGTCTAGTAGGACTACAAGGCAGCAGTGCAGCATGCACTGGAATGAATTGCTATACAGTAAAATTTGTGCCAGTTCCTAACTCAAACCTTAGTCACCTTCAAAGAATCAGACTCAATACAAGCATTACTATTCTAGATTGTCCATTCGGCTTTGTGCAAGATGGCGGTGCCGTTTTGGCTCCAAGATACCATTGGCCTTCAGAACTGGGGAGTCTGTCAAAGTGGCATCTTCACATGTCTGGTCTCCAGATGTTATGTGTGTTGTGTGGAGCTCGGTTGAACTTCCCTTGGATGTCAAGTGATCCTTGGCTTGCTGCAATTTATACAAATCTTTATATACTTTGCGAGTGTGGGCTACCAAACAGCTGAGTGCCAAGCAGCCCAAGCCACAAACACCTGCCATCACTAGGAAAGTGGACCTGGTGCAAAACACAGAATTGTAAGATATAAGATACAATGGCATATGTGTCCTATATGGTTTTAATCTGCTTGAGCTCATTGCAAGAGAGTTTGCTGGAACTCTCCATGTCCTTAGATGAAATAGTACATCCTGTTTTGGCCCATCTTACTTTGTCTACCCAACATTTTCGGTGGTTGCAGTCATACTCCCTAAAGACTCAGGCCAGGCAAAGACCAGCTGACCTGAAACACTGAGGACCAATACATTTCTGTGGGCCAGTCAAAATTTTCCCGGTTGCTAGGGCTGCAGCCTGTATGGCGGCCACTTGACGATCATAAATGTAGCCCGCAAGCTTGACAGAGAGAAGGTATGAACCCACTGTTGCTGAGATGCTACAGACATAAACTCAGATTAGCACTAAATGAAATAGGATCGCATCCATGTAAGAGCTCAGAGAACCAAAGGACCACAATAAAATGGGCAGAAACCACAAGTCATTGCATCTTCTAGGACACAGCTGGGTCTTCGAAAGAGTGAGAGTAAGACCTGAGGGTGTTGTAGAGGGCCCCAAAATGCTTCAAACCAAACAGTTCTGAGGAGGTGGCGACCATGAGTGTCCAGTGTGCTCCATGAGCCAACCCAACCAATATGGAAGCCAAATAAAGCAGTGCTGGCACTGAACCCATGCACATCATCAGAATATTTCCATACCAGAAAAGGCTTCAGAAGATGATGTCTCTCCATTGTCCATGGTTTAAGGACAAACACCATTAGAATTAACTAGATTGTGCATTCTTACAGATAACGTTATCCAGAATGTAATGTCAGTCATAAATATACTTGGCTAGCTGACCCAGATTTAGGAGAAGAGTCCAGATGACATCATGTGAAAAGCTATGTATAGAGACTCCCTCTTGTAACCAAAAATTACCTGAAGAAGCAAACAAAAGATGAGCAACTGCCATGACCACTTGAACAAATAAAAGGAACAGGGGTCTTGGAGTGGCATACTGCTTCATATAGTACTCCGATACATATCTGTGGCATGAACCCACAAATCAAAATGAGTAAAAAGTCAGAGATACAGCTGACATTCTCACAAAACCACTTGATCTTCATGAACATGTACACATCCACAAGTCCAAGTACACCTTGGTGTCTGCAAATGAGAAAATGGTAGATACAGAGGCAAACCCTGAGCCCATTCTGCCAAGAAAGTTCCACACGCTGACCAGTGCAACAAAAGCTCCTACACTTCGAGAACCAAGAGATTCTGCCATCTGCACTAAAGCCACATACAGATTTGTGGTTATAACAGTATCACCCTAACTCAAAGATCTAAACACTGAGAAATCTGCTAAAGATTACACATTAGGAAATTGATTAGAAAGGAGGGCTCCTACCAGTACAAGGCATTACTTGTTCTATATGAATGCACCTCAATTATGGAGAAGGAAATGGCCAGAACATCAACAATTTCTGATAAACAGTCACCTGGGCAAGATTGTTAATAGCTGTGAGGCCACTCCCAGTGCCACAACCCATAGCAAAGAACAGCAGCCTGCACTTGCCAGTATCAGCACATGCAAATTTGTTTGGCAATCAGGCAGCTTCAATAGTCAGCAGCATCAGATTATGCATTCACAAGATTATGCATTCACAAGTCTGCAACAGCTATAGTCATCCATTTTCCTTCAATCCAACAACTACATCAAACTTGATCTTAACAAAAGACAGGGAAAAAACCTGAAAACAGATGTGTGCTTCTACAGCTGAAAGCATATGTGAACACTAGTCAAGGTTTGATAGAAACACTGCAGTAAGTACCAAGGCTGATGACACATATGCAGTGTGACAGATGCATCGTGCACTCTTAAATAAGAAGATCAAACGCTTATTTACCAGTAATCTTGAGTTGTTGCTGCCTGTAGAAGAGTATGATCATGCCCAAGCTTCACTGTGTGCTTTGAGGGTGTGTCCAGAGTGAAAACTTTTGCAGTGTCCAGGAGATTTTCCAAGCTCTTGGGAGATACATCAATGGTAGTTGCAGATTTAGCCTGCAGTGATGGAGACTTTCGCTCCATTGGTTGCTTGTTAGAGCTTCTGTCTGCCTTGGGTGAGTAGCTTAAAGTGTGTGCTTCTGCAGGAAGTGAGTTGTAGCCCTTGTGTTGTGTTCCTGCACTGATCTGCCACTGCATAGTCACACCAAGAGAGACAACATTGAACACAAGCTGGATATCAAAGTAAGTTGACAACAAACAGTGTACAAAAGCATCAAAACACACCCCTAGCAATGAAGGTGTGACACCTTTGTACAAGAAGAAATGTAGCAGAGGACAGATCCTCAGATCCTTGTGAAGGCACTGAACAGATGATTTAGGGAGTGTCTGATAAAATAAAGAGAGAATGATTGACAGGCTGGCCAACTTACAGGGATGATGCCAGGAAGAAGCAAGATTGCCAGCATGACACCCATGAACAAGCAGCTCATAGTCTTGCTTATGACAAACATGTCCTGCAAGTCCAACCATCCATGCAGATACTCAGGACCTCTACATCAATAGTTTGTGGTGAATTCATCAAAACCAGATAGTATTTGATAGCAAATGCACTACAGAAGCTTGTTGTCACTACCAGCTGAATCAGAACAGCAAACCAAAGAAGGGAATAGCATGCAATGATCTGAGTCATACTAGAGCACAGCTCTCAAAGATCAGAAGAAACCAACTAACCTGGATAAGAATGACAGCCATTAGGTAGAATGCCAGAACAATCCCCACAATCTGACATCCATCATATGCCTTCAGGGTCTCAACAAGACACTGCAACTGTTCATTTAACCAGACTAGTCTTCACGTTCATGTCAAAGAAAAGTGAATGTAGAAAAGACTGGTTACTCACATCCAAATGTGAGGATTGACAGTGTATGGCATCTATGCGGTTTAGGATAATTTTTTTCCATTCTGGAACACTCCTATGGCTGCAACAATGTATTGGCAATATCACTTGCAACTTCTAATATCGTATTCTGAACAGTCAGATTACTGCCTGCATGTAAGTACATTTGTAGTAAATGTGCCTTGGTTCATTTTGCAAACAGGTTGTATGTGAAGTCCAGAATCTCTACTTACATACAAGGTGGAAAATTTGGACTTGTCTGTGTCATCCTTCCGTTTTGGAGCCTCAATAGGACGGATGACAATCATAGACACCATCGCCACCAATGGAGGCACTGTTGCACACAGTAATAGGAATGGGCCTGTGTTTGGAGCATACATTGCTGTGTAGACCTGCACAAGAATAAGCTCTTATGAAAAGTTGAAAATTAAACTTCAGATCAGCTAAACAGGTTATTGGACAATCAACAGGCAATTGGAGAGCCCTCTGAATTTAGAGAACTAAAAACTGACCCACCCCAGAACCAGGACAAAGCATGAGTAAATATTATGAAGCAAGAGGACCTGTGTGAAGATGGCCCCACTCAGACCAATGAAGCCCTTGAGAAGACCAACAACAACCCCCCTGTCTGAAGGGAAGTTACGCATACTGCAGCCACCAATTGGTTCTCATAAATATGTATATCTTAGTTGTCAATCCCTCAGCAAAGTGAATCGCATTTTGCCTTCATTAGAAATTTTGAACTGATTATGCAGATAACTTTGACATTTGCAGGAACTGGGGGAAAGGATGAAAGAAAGAGTGAGTCATAAGGTAGGAAAGTACCATGTGACAAGAACAGCAGTGTTGAACCAAGTTGCGCCATTTGTGCCAATCATGATAATGCCACACATCTACCACCAATGCTGCAATTTAGGGGCTTCTTATGGGTAGCTGACTCTCAATCAACTGAGTGGAAAACATATGTTGACAGGAAAACACAGAAGGATAAGAGTATATCTATGAGATTGCAGAAAGGCTCCCATAAACCACTTTGAAGGTAACTGCTATGTCAGTTCTGGCCACACCAATACAAATATGAGAAGAATGAGTGCAGTCATAACCTTATAAGGTCACTCACAAATCATCAGACCATCAGCTTCATTACAAATGGCAGTGACTAGCTCCCATTACTGCCCGCTGACTTCATTAGCTCCTGACATTGGGTGTAGATAAGTATATAATATATCAATGAGATTGCAGAGAAAAACTCCATAGTAACACCGTGAAGGTAACCATTGTGTCAGTTCCAACAAAACCAAAACTAGCACAACAAGAATGAGTCCATGAAAACTTTATGAGTCCATGAAAACTTTATGAGTCCATGAAAACTTTATGAGTGTCACTCACAAAGTATCAGATCATCACCTTCATCATCAATAGTGACCAGCCACCATGACTCTGCACTCACTACATCAGCTCCTGATGATATGTGAAGATAATATACTATAATCTGCCCAAAATTTCAGCAAACTATTATGAAAAATCTGCATCCTGAGTTTCTCTTGCATTTCCAGAACCAACAGGATGACTCAGGCATGATGTTGGCTAGCACCTAAGACACATAGCTAATAGAAAAGTCAGCAATATTTTAACTGAAGCTGCAGCAAGCTTCTGAGGTAAGCTTCATTTCATTTAGCTTGCCCCTGTAGAAGCAGGCATCTAAGCCTAATGCATAGAGAGGCCTGCCTACATGGAGGGTAATGGTCACGGCCTCCTGCACCCTGAATACATCCTCTAAGCACATCACTGGTGACTACTTGGATGTAATGAATGAAAAGCACAAAAGAATCAACTGAGTACCTTCCAAGGAAAGGAAACATTATTGAGATGCAAGAAGTTCTGAAGATTGGAACTTGGAAAAAAATGTACCTGCCAGTATGATGGTGTAATCCGGCCAGTGGCTGCCAAGAAAAGCTACATAAGAAGCAATGTCAAATGTTGTCAAATAACAGAAAAGGATCCCTTAGTGAAACAGTTAATTAAGACAAACATGGAGCAAATCAACTATTGTAGGCTAAGACTGCCTAAACATGGATCATTCACAAAAAAAAGCAATGTAAGTTTGTTTAATTCTCACCAGAAAATAAAAGATAAAGTGAAGCAATCCACCGACAAGGAGAACAAACCAAGCTGAAGTTACATCTATCAAGAGACCTGAAATAATCCCCACATTGCCTCCAATATCCTTTGATGTCCCAAACCCATCAATCATCTCTTGATTGTAGCCCAGTGTATGCTTCAGGTCAGCAGAGTAGAGAGAGAAAACATATGAGATTCCCCCACATGCTTGCATCCACATGCCAAGACACAGCCCTAGCCATCTGTCCTTCAGTATTCTCTTCACCCTTGAAATCCCCATATCTGTTGATTGCTTGATTTCACTTTGCAGAGTATTTGGCCTCCATTACTTGTGTATGATAATGTACTCCAAGAAACTCACAAGTTTCTGCTTTATTCAGTCAATTAAACCATTTGCAGTATGTCGATAATTGATCTCTTGATGTTATTGTGGACATAGCCTTTAATTGTTTGCATGCTTGTTATCCCACACCTGAAGTCAGGAGGCATTTGTGAAAGGCTTCTGTATGGTCATGGAAAGTGATGAGGCCAACACAAGCGTAAAGGAGTTGTTGTATTCTTCATGCCCGGTTGCCTGCAGCTTTATCTGCATCAAGCTAGTACTCTTGATGTAAGCAACCTCATAGCAACTTTGCATCTGTTGACAGGATTTGGTGGAGGGAATAAAGGAGAGCTACCATTGAAACCTCACTCCAGACATAAATTTGCAGAACTCTCTACTGCGTCTTTCTACCATCTTGTGCTGTTCATCCACTCATGTGTGGTACCTCCCCTGAAATACAAAGAGTCAGAATTAGTTGAAAGAGAATGAAAGTCCCATTAGGTCAGATCAAAACATTCAAGAAGGACAACTGAGGAGAAGACCAAGGGCTACCTCAGTGTACATCAGCTTGTTCTTAGGGTCAATAAATTGGGTGTGGCATTCAATTCTGATTATATATGGACAACATGTTTGCATCAACACATTTTCAACTCATATGTTTGTCTCATCTGGTTAGGATCTAACAGAGGAGGATGGATCAAAAAAGACATAATGAAAGATAAGCAATACAAAGACACAAGTCAATCCCCTTAAGTTCACCAATCTTTGCATCAGCTGCTCAAGCACAAGATTAAACTGGCTAATCCTCCAAGGCACAATAACTGGAATGGAGTCACAGGAGAAAAGAAGAAATGAAGGGAGATAATGCATAAGCCAGGTATGAGTGGTCCAAGTGGTACTCCAGTCTGATTAATGGATCTATTGCAAAGCTGCTGGAATTTTAATCTAGGTGAACTGAAAGCGGTCAAGGCGCTCCAAGACAAGATTTGTGTTGCATTTTCACAACAGCAATCTCCAGAACTGTAAAGGAAAGAATGCAGATCTTTTCCTAATTAGACAATAAAGTAGGTCTATTGAACTTGTCTCAGTGTGAATCCTCAGCCCTATTGCACCTAATGATGGGTTCCCCGAACACTGTGTGGTTGCCAAGAACTCCAAGATATGATACCCCCTATGGAGATTGCCAGAAGCTGGTGGCCACAGAGAAAAAGCATTGTCAGTCCAGCTTCACCAGGGTACGAGTTGTGGACCAGCAACGATGGTCTGCATTGCTAGTTTCTGCAACAAATAGAGAGTGGACAGAGTCTTCTTCTCCCTCAATCAGGTGCGTGTCTTTCTGCAACAGAATGTTTCTGAGTTTGGCAGCGATAGTAGCCCGGTTTGATGCCGTGCCTCAATACAAATTTGTGAGATGACCTGATGCTAAGATCATCGGGAGATCTAGAACAAACAACGAGAGAAACGCAATAGCAAACTAAGGGACAAACAGAAGCGAAATACAACAAGCAAATAGAAGTGAAATACAGCACAAAGACTAAAACCGTGACGGTGGTGCAATTCTTGAGAGAAGAATCATGTGAGAAAAAACGTCAAAAAGGATTCATTCAGCAAAAGAAGAAAAGCAGCAGACACTTCTCTCCACTTTATATGCGTTCATCAAACACAACAGTCTGCTCAGGTCGACGGAGCTGTCTCACCAAGCGGCGCATTCATCGCATTACAAAACAGCATACTAGAAACAAATCTTCAAACCTTCGACTGCCAGGGTGAAAAACATCAAGCACAAAAGAGGAGGAGAAGAGTAGCACATTTACCTGCTATGGAGCTTGAAATGCCCTTGGCTGCAAAGGCACACGGATCTGGCCGAGCAAAAACAATCTGCGACAAACAATCGCAGCAACAGCGGCAGTATCGACAACCCCAACAACACCAATGGCAACAGATACGCACACAGACACAGCAGAATAATAGTCTTCCCCTCCGCCCCCTCCCCCCGAAAGATTTTTTTTGGATCCTTTTTTTTTCTTATTAAAAATAAGTCATTGCTGCCCCTATGATATCTACCTATTTTACTAGAGACTTCCCAAGCGCTATAGAGGCCAGGTGGCCTTGCATTAACCAGCACCTATCCTGGTACCATGGCAAAAACCCCCCCAGAAAACAATTCCTTCGCTTCATAAAGCAGTGAGCACTCGGAGAAAATTTGTAGTCTACGTGAAGGGCACCTTATATCCTTCAATTTCTCTCCTAGAAAGGGGGAGGGGTATTATGCCTACACCTCAAGGGCGGGAGGGAAATCATGCCTACCTACAGTAGGTGTAAGAAGCCTCCCACTATTGAGGAGTAGACATAATATCCCTCCCATTCATACGCCTTGTGATTTACATAGGTTTTGATTCATGATAATTTTTGCCTCATGTTTTACAATAAGTAAAGCCCATGCATGGAGGACATTCCCAAAATGTGAGGCTGGCCTCAGCTATTGCCTCATCCTAGGCTCCTTATTTTTTAGAATGCCCTCACCCTAGGGCTTTACCCTACACTAAAGATTATAGATATCCCATCCCTAAGTTATAAATCAGGGTCTCCAAATCCAAATTAACATTTCCTCCAACTCTAGAACATCTTACTCAAGAAGGTGAAGGTACCAGTGTAGGTGCCAGTCCACCCCAGCCAGCCAAGGTGTACTTCATTTCCATGTAATTTCCTCCTTGTGTAATTCTTATTGAAGGATTTTCCAAACCTTGTGTAGGCTCTTTTTTTTTCACACGTTTCATGAGAATAATAGTAGTAGTGTTTGTGCAGGGTAATCCCTGAGGAGCAGGGTGCTATTCAAATACGGGCACTCCACCTTATTTCAGAGGCAGAGCCCTTATTTCAGGAATGCTTGGCTCCAAGGGTATTAGGGTAGATATGCCTATCATCGAAAATTAGCCTATCACTAAACACTTTGGCAGATCTTTCTCAATTCTTCTCCATTTTGAGTGATTTAAAATGTTATAGGATAAACCAGCCCATGACTGAACACTTAAGGGTTCAAACTCCAGGGGTTCAATAACTGGCCTTTTTTGGCTCATGGTCTTCAAAAAGATTAGTTGCCACTTGAGCCAGAGCATTACTAGGGCTTTATAGAAGTTTATTCCAAGCTAGAATGAGAAAGTTATGAGCCCCCCAGAGTTTAGGGCATCTTGTTGTTTGAAAAAACTTGGATAGAACATATAAGGCCCTTATTTTCATGCATTTTAAATTCTATGAACAAACACTTTAAAACTTATGAAATGACATCTTACTTCCTATAAACAGAAAAATATGTTTTAAATTAAGTTTGGACTATTTTTTTTTATTATCATTCATATTTTTCAAAAATTGTAATAAGTCCAAATATTTGCAGCACAAGCCACACAATCACAGGGCTTTAAGGGTTTTGAAATAGATAGTTTTTTGAACACTAGTCTAATACCCTAAAATCAACGATCCTTGTGAAGCCACATCGACCAATCCGTCCGTCTCTCCCAATATGTGAAAGAAGAACGTTACGAAGATGGCCGTCGCAATTCGCTCTCTCAATTTCTCCCTCTTGTTTATCTGAGGTCTCTCTTTCTCTCCCTCTTTGTTTGTCGTTTTCATTTGTGTTTGTCTTTGTGTGCATGTGTGTTTATCTAAGTAGAAAGTCGTCATTGCTCCAAAGTTCGGCTCCTTGGCATGTTTTTCTAATGTGCCAAATCCAAGCTTTTCCTTGGCAACTATTATAGTCTTAAAGGCCTTCTCTTTCACAAACTCTTATTTGTAGTTTTGAACAAATTAGTTTGTGTCTTTTTTGTTATGACGAGGTGTCAGCTGGCAAGATCTTCTTCTATAGGTATTTGCTTGAAGACAAAAGAAGTTTTCTTTTGCAAATTCTTTACCTTCTTCTTCCATTATTCCTTCCTTTCATCGGGCTTGTGTGTTGTCGGTGTGAATATTAACCTCTTTAAGAAGGCTTAGAATCAACATCAAAAAAACAATCATCAACAAGTGCTTCTAGTGGAATTAACAACTTATTCACTATTGTTGCAGCTCCAACAAGGAAGTTCAAGAGGGCACAAAAGCCACGCAATTTGAAAGTAGCATTGTCATAAGCTAGTGTTGCCTCTAGTGCAATATCAAAAGTCCCTAACCATAGACACCCACCCTAGCTTGTTGAATCACAAATCTTAACAGCATATTCACCCCATGGCTTGGGTCTGACCCCTCTGTAGTGCCCAATCTATTGTTGTTGTTGCCCCACTGGTTATGAATTATATATCACCACCCGTTATTGCTTCAAAACAATTTCTACACCAACAATTCATGTCTTGCAAGTGGCAAGAGTACTACGTTGTTGTTCCCTTTCAGTGGCACCTCCTTGTCATCATTAATCATCCATGGCAACTAATTTGGTGTGGGCTCTTCTTGCAATAGGTGTTGATCACCCAAAGCTTCTTTCAACAAATTAAATAAGAACATGTTATCAGCAGCTCCACTATCATCATTGGTGGATGATGGGTCATGGAGCCATAAGCTTTAAAGTGCAGTCAAAACCTACTCATTAGCAAACATCATGTGCAATGCAATAAGTAATTTTTTATACCCGTCAACTTCACCTACTTTCTCTTTGTGAAAGAGATCTTAATGCTCACAATTTTGCAATGTAACTTTTGTAATTCATTTACATATGTTGCAACATGAGTTTTAAGTTTTTAGACCAACATCCTTTAACTTTTGTTATTTTTCTATAATATCGTTGAATATGTATGTGTATGTATGTGTATACTAATGAATCATTTGCTTGGCAATGACAAAAAGTTCATGGGCCCATGCAAGAGAATATTGCTTGTGATGTATTAAAGAGTCCACAAAAGCCAAGTTTAAGAATAGCAAGCATTGAAACAAATAGTTCATCTAGTGTTGTTGTTCCTTTGTCGAAAGTCAGTAGCAACGGTGCTACCAAAAGTAACAACCTACAACGTAACTTGGGGATTGAATGGTTTGCTACAGTCTTTGCAATAATTGGTTCAACTGTGATGGCAATGGGACAACATGTTTTGAGTATTCTTGTTGTGTGAAACATGTTAATTACACTAGTTATGAAGGACATTCATAATTTTTTTATTTCTAGCTATTTTTGCCCATCTCATTTGAAAAGTTCATTATTAAAATCTATTCCCTAAATATGCATGACGCACTTCCAAACTCCTTGATTGACTCAAATGTAAGTCCCAAAGTGAAAATGGAAGGAGTTAAAGTATGTTCCTTCGCTTGTAATATTTCGGGGGTAGAGGGGCGTGCTAAAGCTCCAAGATGGGGACTAGGACGAGTGACAAGTCGGTTGATTATTCATATCAATTTGCACAAACCAAACAACAAGTTGGTTAGTGCGTAGTTGGAGCACTTCTGGTGCATAAATGAACCATGAACATACACAGATTCGCAAGACTCACCACGGCTCGGATTTGAAGGAAGCCACCACCTTCCCCCTTATTGTATTTTTTGTGATTAGTCATAGGGGTTACACCCAAATGTCATTTTTCTCAAGACTCCTAAATCAGGAATCCCAAAATTGGGACTTTTACCATTTTGGATGCCCATAACTTCTTATGCAAACCTTTAATTAAAGTGAAGTCTAAAACAAAGTTGTATCCCTCGTCAAAAGCTTTCCAAGGATATGTGGCACGCCCCCTGCACACATGTAATTCAGAGCAATTTTCAACTTTGAATGGTCAAAAATCAAATTGACATTTTGACTCCTAGCCTTTTTTTTCAGCCAAACTTGTGTTATAAGTATTCAAATAAATCATGCAAGCCCATTTTAGACATATGCATCTCGAAATATTTTTATGGTATAAAAAACTCTTCAATCCAATGAATTTTGACCCTTCAAATCACTTTCTGAAAATTCAAAAGTCCATCATGACTCCAACTCTCAAAATGAGAGCCCACTTGGGAGTGTGTGGGCTAATTCCCTCACACTTTCCCGCACTCCCAAGAGTATGAATATGACTCTTGGGTTACACTTTCAGCCTACACCTTTCCATGCCCGTTTCTTTGGTCACAAGCCCAAAACTAAAATCATGACAATGCATGTTCAACACACAAGTGGTAATGGTTCATTTTTTGTTTCCAACTTTGTATTTTGAATACAAACAACATTGAAAGGGGTTTGCAAATGACATGGATTGGTTGTAAAGACTCCCAGATTCTTCACCAATAGAGGACTACACCCCATATTTTCGTCAAGCCCTTAACACAATTAGGTCAATATAGTTTCATCTCCTATTTGGTCTACCATTTGTCTTTCCATCATTTTTTAATGAACAACACAATAACTATTCACATGATGAATCTTGTCGTTACATTCCCCCATCAACCTTTCCAAAATTCACTACTAGGAAACTTGGTCCTATGCCATTGCACAATTCCACCCAAATCTAGTTTTAGTGGAATGGAACTTGTGTCATTCCACTATACATTGATCTTAGTGGATTAATTTAGTGGATTCATCTAGTTCAACGTAATGCCTAATGGATTGGATTAATGAAACTTAAGGCTTTAAGTTTCATTTGTTTGCTAAGCCTGTTGGTGGTCTAGTGGTATGATGGATTACAATGGTTTTGGTGTCCTAATGGATTCGATTGGATGTGATCCATGAGTGGTTGCATTTGGGTGGACATGTGCAATTAATGGAAGCATGTACGATGTAGGCATGTGATGACTAATATGTGTATGCATATATGGGTTCATAATTGATTATGATATTCCATTTTGCACCGTTTAATATGGCATTGGCTTATGGATTTGATGGAACATGCATCTCACCCATAGTGGACTATGTCTAGCCAACATATGCAAGTCTAAATATAACAACATGATTCAGGCCATAAACACAATTGAACCAATGTTCACTGCACATGGAAAATGTATAAAAATTGTACATTGTTGCAAAATGGGATGGTCCCATATATATAATACAATGTTCCCCACCATTGGAATGCACATTACATTCATGACTACAATACATTATTAATTAGTATTGAAAATAATTATACTAGATAATTATAATGATTATAGGATAATCACTAAGCCACACAAGGATATTGTTCAAACTATTTGAATATCAATTGCAATGATCAACCTTGACAAGGACCAATGTCACATGGTAAAAGCACATGTACATAGCTCAATGTCCTAAAGTTAATTTGTTGTTAATGTATGCATGCAACATTGCAATATCTACTCATTCAACCTCTAGTTGGAATGTGAAGACATAAACCCTAGAGTTTAGGCCTAAACCCTAAGACATCTTTAGTCATATGTATCACACATGTGCACCCATTGACACACATATTGGTAATGGGTGCTATTATATATAACAATTGTTGTTCCCCAATCATGTCAACCAAACATTTCCAATATTAAAAGTTGTCTATAATATGGGATAATCATGCCTTTGTGACCACATGTCTACACCTCTAAAAAAACTAACCAATTTTGCATCAACCTCTATTTTGCATCAGCTACTTGGAACATTGAATACCTACAAATAAACATGCATTTATTAGTCATGCCCACAGTTTGTATATATCAATATAATATACTAGAAATTAAATCAACATTAACCTAAATTTTTATTAAACATCCATTCACATATAGGGGATCATGTGTTTCTAAGCAAGTCTAATTATTCTAGCCCTAACACTCTGGTGAAATGTGTTTATATCATTATGGTGGTTTTCCAAGTGGTTTCAAACAAGTGATGGATTTGCTGATGATAGTGATGGGTAATCTAACTTTGTGAACAATCAACCATAATCACCATTTAGGCACGTATGGCCATGAACCATACTCCACTATAAATGTTTGTGCATACATGCTCACAAGTTATTCCTTTCGTACTTTGATCATAATATGCTAAATCTAATACCATGTCTATTACCATGCATTGATCTGATCATGATTGTCAAATCCAAAATCCAAGCTCACTATATACTGACCATTTATTTAAATAGCCATGAACTCCTATCACATATAGCCCTAACATTATTCATAGCATCAAGACTGGTATCATGAAATCCAAGGTGCTACACAATTGATGATGTACATGCCAATTAATGCATGATATCCCCACATGAGAATAAATATGTTCTAATACTTACCTTTAACAATTGTCAAGTCCAAGCTGCCTATTGACCATTTATACAAGTAGTCAATTCCTACCATAGAGACCTCCAACATTATCAATAACATCAATACTTGTAAGATCCAAGGTGTTGCACAATTCATGATCACTAGTGTGGAAATGTATAACGTGATGATGATATATATACAAAGCAAAAAGTTTTGACACCATCAATAATGTGAAAGACCAAGATCCAAGCTACAAATGAAGTCTATTTATGACCTACTAAGTGTCAATTCACATATTTGGGATCATGTAATTCTAACCCTAACCATTCCAACCATGGCAATGTGGTGGAATTTGTCCATATCATTAGGGTGCTTTCACTAGTGGTTTTAAACAATGTTGAGTGGATCTGCCATTGATAATGATTGGTCAATCTATGACATCAATTAACCACTACCATCATGATATTATTGGGTACATTTCGGATATACCATTCATCTCATTATCAATACAAAGATCAAGATATATTATTGTGACATTGACTAAATTTAAATGTATATATGAGTTGACCATTTATATAAGTACATATAGGTTTAAATTGATCCTCCCATGGAGAGCTTTAATTGACATTATTGACAATGTCAAAACTAAGATCCAAGATGCTACACAATTGATCATCTACATGCTAATTAAAGATTTGAAATTGTTCGAACATTTTCCAAGTTCCAAAATATTTTGATCCATACCATCAAAAATGTCAAGACCAAAATCCAAGGTGAGTATTGATCATTTATATATAAGTAGTTGTCAACGTACTCATCCCATATACAGCTCTAGCACTATCAATAACATCAAGATCAAGATCTAAGGTTCAACTCAATCAATCATCTACATGCTACATAAATATCTCAACATGTTTGATCCATACCATCAATAATGTGGAGACCAAGATTCAATCAAAGTATCACTATTTATATATGCATTTATAAGTAGTTGTCAACTCCTACTTGTCCCATGAAGAGCTCTAGCACTATTGATAATGGCAAGATTATAATCCAAGGTGTTATGCAATCCATGATCACCACACCTTTGTTGAGATGTCTCATCCTCATCATATGCCAAGCATAGAGTTTGGACACCATCAGTGAAGACCAAGACGCAAGCTACAAATGAAACCTATTTATGTTAGCAAATGCCCATTCACATCTACATGATCATGTGCTTCCAACCCTAACCACAACAGCCATGGCATTCTGGTCGAATGTGTCCATATCATTAAGGTGTTTTCAGTACTTTCAAATTTTAATATGATACATACCATCAAATTCCTACCATAAAGAGCTCTAACATTATTGGTAATGTCAAGACTAAAATCGAATTAGTGTTACACAATTGGTCATTTATATATATGCTACTTAATGGTCTATTTTGATACATATCATGGACAATGTCAAGACCAAAATCCAAGTTGGTTATTCACCATTTATATAATTAAATAGTTGTCATGGTCAACTCCTAGCTACCATTGAAAGTTTTAACATTATCAACAGCGTCAAGACTAAGATCCAAGGTGTTACACAATTCATGATCACCACACGATTGTGGAAATGTATCGTCCTCATCATATGCAAGGCATAGAATTTTGACACCATCAATAATGTGAAGATCAAGATCCAAGGTACAAATGGCCTCTTGTTGAATGTGTCCATATCACTAGGGTGGTTTCATTAGTGGTTTTGGACAAGCAAGTGGATTGATTTGCTAGTGATAATGATTGGTCAATCTATGACATCACTCAATCATTATCATCACTTAATTAGGCACTTATGGCCACTTATAAGCATTTATGGCCATGACCCATAATCCACTCTAAATCTTGCCACATACATGTTCACAACCTACTTGTATTCTTCATCTACTTTGGTCATAATCTCCATGGGTTCATGATCTTTGAATAGATTTGATACCACTTATTTGAATGTGAAGACTAAGATCCAAGATTATTGCAATATACCTAAATATTGGATACCTAAATATTTTTACTATCTTATAATTTTTTAATTCTTGGAACAAAAAATATAGGATATCGGTCTCACCAACATGAAGTCCAAGATCCATGTAAACTTGAGTGATATAAATAATGAAATATTTGTTGGGGATATTACTTGTCATCTTTTACATTTGATTAAAGTTTTATTTTGATACATACCAGATCAAACTTCTACCATAAAAAACTCTATAACACTATCGATAATGTGAAGACTAAAATCCAATTGGTGTTACACAATCGATAATTATCATTTTCACCAACGTGAAGTCCAAGATCCAATGCAAATTTGAGTGATATAATGAAATATTTGTTGGGGATGTTACTTGTCATCATCTACTATTAATTAAAGTTCTATTCTAATACATACCATCAAACTCCTAACATAATTAAAGAGCTCTACGACTATTGATAATGTCAAGACTAAAATCCAATTAGTGTTACACAATTGATCATATATATGTTACTTATATGCTACTTATTAATTAATGGTTTGTTCTGATACATACCATTGACAATGTCAAGACCAAGATCCAACTTGACATTTGAACCCTTTATATAATTAAGTAGTTGTCATGATCAACTCCTACCATAGAAAGTTCTAACATTATTGACAATGTCAACACTAAAATGCAAGGTATTACGTATACATAAGTTGTGATCACCACATCTTTGTGGAAATCTATCGTCCTCACCATATGCAAGGCATAGAGTTTCAACACCATTGATAATGTGAAGACCAAGATCCAAGGTACAAATGGCCTTTGGTTGAATGTGTCCATATCACTAAAGTGTTTTCACTAGTGGATTTGGACACTTGCGAATGAACCTACTAGTGATAATGATTGGTCAATCTATGACATCACTCAACCATTATCATCACTTACCTAAATACTTATGGTTACTTGTAGGCACTTATGGCCGTGACCTATAATCCACTTTAAATGTTGCCACATACATGTTTCATAGCCTACTAGTATTTTTCATCTACTTTGGTAATACTCTCCATGGGTTCATTGACATATATATGCTACTTAATGGTTTGTTCTAATACATACCATTGACAATGTCAAGACCAATATCCAAGTTGGTTATTCACCATTTATGTAATTGAGTGTTTGTCACAATCAATTCCTACCATAGAAAGTTATAACATTATCGTCAATGTCAGGACTAAGATGCAAGGTGTTATGCAATTCATCATCATCACATCTTTATGGAAATGTAGATCATTTTCATGATATGCAAGGCATAAGGTTTCGACACCATCAATAATGTGAAGGTTAAGATCCAAGATACAAATGGCCTCTAGTTGAATTTGTCCATATCACTAGGGTCCTTTCACTAGTGGGTTTGGACAATTTGTGAATGGATCTATCGGTCATCCTTTACATGAGCTGATTTGGTTCTATTATAATACATACCATCAAACTCCTACCATATTAAAATGTTCTATAACATTATTGATAATGTCAAGACTAAAATCCAATTAGTGTTACACAATAGATGATAAATGAAATATGTTACTTAACAGTCTGTTTTGACATATCATTGACAATGTCAAGACCAAGATCCAAGTTGGTTGTTCACCATTCATACAAGTAGTTGTCAACTCCTACCATAGAGAGGAGCTTTAGCTAAGACTATTGACAACATCAAAACTAAAATGCAAGGTGTTATGCAATTCATCATCATCACACCTTTGTGGAAATGTATTTTTTTCATCATATGCAAGGCATAAGGTTTTGACACCATCGACAATGTGAAGACCAAGATCCAAAATACAAATGGCCTCTGGTTGAATGTGTCCATATCATTAGGGTGCTTTCACTAGTGGGTTTGGACACTTGTGAATGGATTTGCTAGTGATAATGATTGGTCAATCTATGACATCACTCAACTATTATCACCACTTGGTTAGGCACTTATGGCCACAACCCACAATACACTTTAAATCTTGCCACATGCATGTTCACAACCTACTCTTGATCTATTTTGGTAATAATCTTCATGGGTACTTACTTGACAGATATAGATGATACCATTTCTTTGAACGTGAAGAGCAAGATTCAAGATTATTTGGCTACTTAAATATTTTTAATGTCCCTACAATTAATTAATTTGTTGGGGATACTATTTGTCATCCTCTATAGCTAATTATAGTTTTATTTTTATACATACCATCAAACTCCTACCATAAAAAACTATATAACACTGTCATGGCTTAGGATATTTTGGGATACTTTGGGCAATGTCATGTCTTAGGATATTTTTGGATACTTTTGGCAATATCATGGCTTAGGATATTTTGGGATACTTTGGGCAATGTCATGTCTTAGGATATTTTTGGATACTTTTGGCAATATCATGGCTTAGGATATTTTTGGATACTTTGGATACTTTTGGCAATGTCATGTCCTAGGATATTTTGGGATACTTTTGGCCATATCATGGCCTAGGATATTTTGGGACTAGTATGGTTCAGGGTTATAAAAGGAGATAGTCTGGGGAACAACCCTTCAACAAATCAACACCAGTTGATGGATCAATAAAGCTTGTCTTGTCTTGTAATTCTCCACTTGTTTGTAGTCGGTCCATAACAGTTTGATCTGCTCCTTCTTCTTGTTTGTTTTGTTGTTTCAGTAAGTAGCTAGAGGTATCTTGGGGTGAAACTTGGAAAAGGTTATAGAAGACTATAGGACGCTTCTACTCTCAAAGTTTCAAAAGAAAAGGATATGTTTTGTGAGAGTTAAGAGCTTTTGAAAACTCTATGTCAGATCTGGTTTTTTCGTCATATCTCCTTTGTTTAAGCTTTTTTGGGTCTGTAACTTTGTGATCTTCTAGATCATATAGGAACATATGTGTGAGAGAAATTTCATGTCATTTGGACTTGTATTGTGAGAGTTAAAAGCTTTTGAAAACTCTGTGTCAGATTTGGTTTTTTTGGTCATATCTCCTTTGTTTGAGCTTTTTTGGGTCTATAACTTTGTGATCTTATAGATCATATAGGAATATATGTGTGAAAGAAATTTCATGTCATTTGGACTTGTATTGTGAGAGATCCAAGCATCTGAAGTTTCAATCTTAGTTTTGAAGTCAATTTCTTTTGAAAGTGATATCTCTTTGTGGTCATCATCAATAGGGCTGAAATTTTGAACAAATATAGAACACATATATTTTATGTGTCTCCCAAAATCTCAAGGATTTTGGAGTTTTTGAGAGCGAGTTGTAAGTCATTTTGTGTTCAGGTCCCAGTTTGAGGTGGCTTCAAGGAAGTAGCAAGATCTTTCAC
>Ga0116231_10002624_pt1 | contig 37567 bp, 25 predicted proteins | sample S1TSphgellanicum_2_FD_89695 | JGI IMG/M metagenome (GOLD analysis project Ga0116231, IMG submission 89695) | Host-associated microbial communities from peat moss isolated from Minnesota, USA - S1T2_Fd - Sphagnum magellanicum MG | ecosystem: Host-associated > Plants > Peat moss > Unclassified...
CATGAAAGGCAATTGAGGAGGAGAAAAAATGTCTCAAGGTGTGCCTTACAAATTTAGAAACAAACTAAACAAAAACCAATAAAGGATGATGTCATGGACACCAACATCATTCAGCATCATTTTTTAATATGTACTGTCAAATACACACATATGTGCATTAGGCACAGGGATCAAACTAGTTGAGATCGTAAGCAGAGTGACTGCCTTGCTTGGACAAGTCAATATAGCAAGGCGGCTGGCTTCTAAGTACTGACGACTCAAACGTTACGAATACCATCAATTTCCACCCTTTTAATTGCGTCAGCCAACATAGTAATATGCACCTACCTCCACGTCACAAAATCTAGAAGGGCTATAATCAGGGCTTCTTTTAAGGATTTTGTGATGTAGCCAAAACTGACAATCATCCAGAAAATAATTTAGCCAAATTTGGCTACATACTAGATATGAAAGTAGAAAACAAGCAGAATCCTTCTATATTCTTGGCCACCTACTGGAACTTATCACAAAAATCTGGCGATTTGAATTTTTTTCCCCCCCCTCAAAATCTGGCATATTTGGGTCTTTTTTTCCAGGAAAAATCCTTTTTGTAGGTTGAAATCATATTTTTCAAGTCAAAACACCAGTTACAATCAGCGATTTTCTTTTCAAAAAACTTCTTTGGCTAAATTGGCGAATTATTGCTGGAAAAAATCATTTACACACTAAAAACACTTTTTTTTTTCCTTTTTTTCTAGCAGAATTTGCAAGAAATAAGTACATAATCAGGGTTTTCTTTTCAATTATGTGGACTGCCAATCCTCTACAAGAGGACTTAGCCAGATTTGGCTGCAGGTTAAATAGAAATATTTTGCAACTCCACTCTAAACTGGCAAGACCCTATAATCAACACATGGCAATTTCAACCCTTTTTTTCCTCAAAATATGGCGAATTTTTTAGATTATTTCCCAAGAAATGGTTTGCAGAAGTCAGAGACACTTTTTTTTTTTGGATCTCCAAGTGCAAAATTTCACCACAAAATAAGCACTGCACCTAATACCTAGTCAATTTTTAATTCTTTTAATGGGGAAGTTGGAACATCACACAAAATAGCTGAAGAAAAAAGAAGAAGAAAATAAAGACCCATAATGCATGCTAAAGATGAAAGAATTTGATGTCATGGAGGGTGGGGGGGCCTTCCTAGTGAGACTCAGTTCTTCATGGGACCTAGTGACAAACATGTTCGTCACTAACAGTCTCTTTGATGAGACTTAGTGACGGAACACATCCAGATAGGTACTCTTTTTGAATGGGGTGACTTAAATAAACATTACCCTATCACTGACATCCTAAACATGATCCATTTTTTCCAGCCATGTAGGATTATATGTCAACTTTTCATCCATTCATATTCCATGGGGCAGTCTTTAGGACCTGCACCCTTACTAACGTAAGGTGACCACGGCCTAGGGTGGGGGCGTCCTCAAACTAAGGAGCCTATGACAAGGATATTGCATTTTGAGAACGTCCCTCATCTATGGACTTTACCCCTTGTAAAGCATGAGGCAAATGTTATCACTAAACACATGTAGATCATGAGGTGTGGTAGGGACAAGGTTCTTACACCTAGTCCTTAAGAGTTAGAAGGATATATATTTTATAGGTATAAGATCTATCCCGCTCTTAAGGAGTAGGAGTAAGATACCTCCTCATCTCTATACATGTAAAGGGTTTAGGGCCTTGGTTGAGGGCCTTTAGTGACAAAGCCATTCCTCAAATTCACACATTTAACTGGATACTAACAGAGGGCTGACATGTTACAGGGCCCTCTAAAGCTTTACCTTGGTCATGTGCTTTACATACAGGCTTGGAGTGGGTGTGGAGTCTTGTACAATATAAAAAAGATCTGAAGTCTGTACCTGTCGATTCGGAAGGTGTTCAGGCCTTCTCAACTTGCAGAATCAGCCATGGTGGCCAGTTCTGTGATCTACTACCTACTTATCCCTCTGTACAACCTGTCTAAGCTATTTTATAACCTAGCTCAGACCTATTTTACAACCTACAAACGCCACAGAATAGGCAGGGCCTGGCAGAATCTCCTATATATATCTATGTGTGTAAGCTCTCACTTGGGTGCAGTTGAAAAAGGGCCTCTCTAACTCTGAGGAGACAGAAAATGAAATTAATTTTACATGTCATTTACTAGGTAAAGCCTTATGTATGAATATAAACGGATTTCAACTTGGTTGAATTTAATCTGAATTGAATTGAATTGAAATCAATTTCAGATTGAATTGAATTGAAACCAATTTGAAATTGATTGGAATTGAATTTTTTTTCATAATTTGGTTTATTTAAGATCAACCAGATTTTGAAATTGCACATATTAATTTGCTCTTTCATATCCATATAAGTGTGTCGGTGAAAGGAGTGAGGTAGTTTGGCTTGGAATTTCATGTATAAATTCTTTTCATAATTGTCAAGTCTATGACCATATATAATTGTCAAATTGACAATTGTAATATTGCACCCTATATCTATTTCACCTAAACATATTATCATCATCATTGGAATTTTTTTGCAACTTGTCATTAAATATGCCTAGAGTTGCCGTAATATGTCACATCAATTTTAATCATTGTTGAATATATATAAATTTTCAAAAGTGTGCAAATCTACCATTTCATTTTGAAAAATGATCATGTTTAAATCATATCAAAATATGTTAAATATTTTATGATTTCATTTCTTGTATTATAATATACAAAAAAAATTTGCATTATGTGCATTACATCTCATTTACACATGTGGCAAGGTTATGATCAATGTTGTCTCACATTTGTTTTGACAAACATAACCTTACGTACGTCATATCACTTTAGGGTCAACCTATGCTAAGTACAATAATTTTTGTATCATGGGTAAAATGGTTATGCCTACAAACATAAAACATGTGGACTATGTTAAAAAATTACCATAGGGACCCAACACATTCACTCTTGGTTGAACAGTTAAGAGAGCATTAAATGTTATAACAAGAAAACTCTATTGGATTTTTTGCAAAAAAAGAAAAATCTCAGCAGTCCATATAACCAACTATTTCAATGGTTCATGACATAATGCAAATAATCTCAGCCATCCAAATTACAATTAAATTTCATCACAATATTATTTAACCTTGTCAATTAATCAACCAAATTGTAATCACCCTTGTCAAAAGAGCCATCACCCATGTCCACCCTTATACAAATAGTGATCACCCCGTCCAAAGAGTGTGGTCAAATCTTTAGGTTGATCATTAATTTATGAGCATTCATGACATCCAATGCATGAGGGAAGAAACCTATACTAGCCATTGAAGAGTTGGAATCAAAGTACAAGCACTGTGAGTATCAAAAACACTAATACGCCCAACAAGTGTATGATGATTATAGTCCTTACATCAATCAAAAGTCCAATTCATGGAAGATGTTGTGGAAAAGTGGCGCATTAATGAAAGAGTACAATGAATGGTGTTGGATCGAAATGCAAAACTAAAAAAGGAATACCAACAAATGATGTTGGCATCATTTGTGTATGCTCCCAAAAAGGTCCAAATTACCATTAAGCTAAAAACCATAAGTGAATATGCATGCACAAACCAAATTCAAAAGTTCCAACTAACATCATGGGTAAAAGTGAACCCCTTATTTCTTACACCACCAAACAATTTGCCCATCACAATGAGGATGGTTGTCAACTCTTATGGCCAATGCCACAACGCTTCACATATGATGGCACTATGTGTTGCATGTCTTAACCCCTTTGGGCCTAAAAGTGGATGAGTTTTAGAAACATGCCCATATATGTTCCATCCACCATGCTTGATCACCTAAATGCACACAAAATGTTGATGTCCCACTTGCAGGGCCCCATTCCATCAACATTTGTATGAACCATTTAATTTAATAACATACATGCCTGAAAGTTGGGAATGCAATTTAACAAGTACCCTAACTAATCCTAAAATGGTGGGCTTTGATTGCAGTGGGTGTAAGCATGGCTAAATGTATTCTTGCCTAAGTCTACTCAGCATCATCATGTGAACAATATTCATTTATGCATAGCAAGGTGCAAAGTTGCCTCACATTTAATTAAACAATAGATCTAATGTATATATCTACACTAACATCAAAATTTTGAAGGAACGACATGGTGTCATTCCCACAACATGGTATGAGAAAAACATGGTGTCTAAGGATTCCATGTATGATGTTGAATCCAACACAAATAACCAAAATGTAGACGATTTTGAAAGGTGCATTATGGATGATTTTGGCAAACACAAGTTTGGTGAAGTGCATGGACTCAACACTAAAAATATCTATGGGGACACCTAAACTAGGCCAAGGAAATAGTGTTCCTAAACTAAGCCAAGGAAGTCAAGAACCTAATGATCCATATACATTTGTTGACAAAAAAAAGGTTCAATGCTAGGCAAAGAATTGGAGGTGATGTTGCTTTCGCTCGACTTTTGATAGGCAAAAGGTATTTGAAAGGTCCAAATTTTGATTCATCTCAAGCAGCACAAAATGTAAATTTCCCTATTAGTGATGTTGTGAATACTAAACTAACCAATTTTGGCACTATTGAAAATGTTGGCCACACAGATGGCAACAACATTAGGAGTGTAGAAGACACCATCCCACTAAAAACCATTGAAATAATTGACCAATCTCTTACCATGGGACCACCCATCCATGTACCATTGTGCATGCCTTTAAAAACCCTCAAATATCGAATGATGAATTGCATGGTCAACAACACCCTTTACACAATATCAATAACACCTTTTACACAACACCCACAAATGATGGAGATGCAAGTTTGTCTAGGATCATACCCATCGACATTTGGACCTTTGAGTTCAATTTTGATATTGCACTTCTAAAGCACATATTTAGAACAAACATTGAAGGTAACATTCGGATTGGCCCATCAATGGTTACTATAGTAACATTATTAACACTAAAAGAAAACTCAAAAAGAACAACTACCATTTGCAACTATATTTTACTTGCAAAGGACATTTGCTATTAAAAGCCACCTAGTTGCATTAAACAAATTGCATATAGGACACTAATTGAAAGTGTGGATGAAATCAACGATCAATAAATACTTCACCATTGGTTTACTATTATATGCCATTTATACATTACCATAAAAACTAACAACTTACATAATGACATGTGACAAGTGAAAAGAGATTTGATAAAATTTTGTTTTAAAATAGATAGTGAATCCTCAATGTCTATTGTACATGGTTTTAGATTGTGACATGTGGCATATAACAAATATGCCACATGATGTATTTTGAATTTTGGCCAAAATGAATTAAAATCAATATATAGGTACATAGGTCATATTAAGTAACTAAATAAGTAAGTAGATTGGATTAGATAGGTATGTAGGAAGATAGGCCAAACTAGATGGTAGGTAAATTAGTGAAGTAGGTAAATATTTTAAATATTTTTTAGGTTTAACCTTTAAGGTTAAATATTCTTTAAATGTTAAATTCCTTTGATTGGCTCATCCTTGTTGACATGTGTTTTTTTATGTGAAAGTGTAAGACAAAGCCTCCTCATTATATAGTTTTCAAAATGGAAATGAAAAAAAAAATTATGGGATAAAGGTAGATGCACAAATGAGTGGCTCACTTTTGTGACATTTTTATGTTTTTGCAATACCCATCTTGTTTATTTGTCTCCTAGCAAAACAAATAGTGTCAAATTTTCCAATTGGAAATTGGTTTTAAATTATCAACTTGATTATGAAAACATATGTACAATCATTTCTTAAAAAGAATTCACTCACTTTTACCTATGGACTTTTGAAATTAAAAACTAGGGGTTAGTATGTTGATTGAAGATTTATAAAATTATGATGTTGACATAGAATTCCAATCCAGATGATTTGGAATGACTAAGTATGTCAAATTTTATTATTTTAAAGAACTCATATTTGAAAATCTTATCTTGAAAACTTTAACCATTTCATAGTATTGGACTTTTATGTTCTCAAATTGGCCTTTATTTTCATAAGTCCATAATATATATGAATTTTTTTTCCACCAAAGCCACGGTTTTTGAAGTAACTAAATGGGCCTCCATTAATATGTACTTTATTATTAAATAGGTAAATAAGCATATATCAGTAGGTAGGTAGTTAATTTGTTTAAATAAATAAATAAATAAACTTTATAAATACACCAATGGAAACATATTTATTCTTAGTTGATGATAGTTACTATCACATAACAATCTTATTATTCTAAGGCCAAATAATCATAAAGTAATTTTGGATTAAAATAAATTGTTAACTTATTCATGGGGTAAGGACTACATAACATAGTGGGCATCTTAATATATTTTAAGTTATTAGTGGTAGGTTTTCACTTATCATCTCCTATTCATTAGAGTGGAGAAGCTAGTTGGGTAGTTTGGTAGATTTTTTGGTTGGTTTGTAAACTAAACACCTAGGGAAATTTTGGGGAAGATTAAAATAAGATTTGGGTGAATGTGGGCCTTCTTTGATTTTATGGAGTAGATTATGATAAGGTGGGGAAATCTAGAAGGATAAAGGAAACCCGTGTGTGGTGGGGAACCATTTTTTGTTTTTTCGTATCATTCTTTCATTTGGAACTTCCTTATTTTCTTGGTTGATTTTCAATTATTTATCTTTGTGTTGTTTTCGAAGATTGAAAAGGAAGTATTTTGGTTTGAAAAAGATTGTGCATTTGTGTGAAGGTCATGGACTTTAAAATATGTTTTTTTTGTTTTCTCTTTACTTTCATTACCTCTTATTATTGATAATAAGTTTAATTATTTTGATGTAGAAAACTACAGTTCTCATGTTAGTTTAATATTTTTTCATTTTTTTTTCATTTTTTCTTTCTAAATAAGTTTCTAGAATATGATAATAGTTGCTACAAGAAGATAACAATAGACTTGCAAACGGTTCAAAAGAGGGCAACACCTTTATCTAAGGCAACAAAATGTCAAAATGTAGATTCAAACCATAAAAAAAATACTTTCCAAGGATTAGAAGGTAACTATCTTCCAACTACCGTTTTTATTTTTACATTTTAAAAGTGATTTTGGGATAGCTTAGTTTTTTTGGACAAAAAGACAAATTTAGCCTCCAAAGGGCAACCCATGAGCCATTTTCCTTCCTATTTTTCTACCTAATACCACCTACCTTCATTGTGGTAAGTCTACCAGGTTTGTGATTATATAATATTCCCATTATACCCATAATATAATTTAACAAAAGTACACATAATTTTCAAAAGTTTCTTATTACATCCATGTATACCATTGGGGGTTATGTTGACACTTTAGTGGTGCGACTAAGTTTGGTTTCATTTGCAACTAATGGAACATATGGGCACCATCATGCATGAAAATAATTTTGAAGTGTAGGATGAAAAAGTGATTAATCAAAAATGTAGTTCTGGCATAGTTGCAAACACAATTAGAACCAGTTGCAAATGACAATTAGATGCATTTAATTGTAAATGTATTAGTTGCACTTTGGGGATTCCTTTTAGTGTAATAAATCAAGTGGGTAAAGAAAGGCACCAATGGCACCTCCACCACCTCCAAAACCAAAAGAGGTCGTGACAACACAATTTCACATCAACAAGACCACACAAGAAGAAAACATTGAAATAAGGTGACCAAGGCATTTGTTGGGGAAGATATTCATAACCAAGAACAAACCCCAATACAGATTCGATTATAAACATTCATTGTCAGTGGCACATCATTGATACATTTGGTTTAAGTAATCGACATAATGATGATGATCATAGCACAAATGCATCAAATGATGGTGGTGAGGTACAAAAGGATAATGATTACCATGGACAAAATAGAGGCCCAAAAAATGTTGGGCTTTATGGTCTTTTCATAATATGTATCTCTAGGACTAACCACTAGACCATGGTTTAGGTGAGTTTTAACCCTATAATAACCCACATTTGATTTTTATAAGTGTTAATATGTATTCATTAATACATATTAAACATAGTTATGACTTTTATGTGTGTTAATTTGTAGTTATTAATTAATTAAATGTTAACATATATTAAGTACATATTTGACTTTTTAAATGTTAAGTTAGAATATGTATCATGTTAATTAGATGGTACCATGTATTAAATTTTAAAAAATTAACTTTTGTATGTGTTATGTTAGAATCTAATAAATGTTAGTTAATTGGTTATTAATAAACATATTACTTCCTACTTAATTAAATAACTATTATAGTTCCTAGTTAATGTTCCATATTTTGAATTAATGTTAAGTTATTACTTAGTTATTAATTAATGCTCCATATTTTGAATTAATGTTAAATAATTATTTTAATTACTAGTTAATGCTCCATATTTTGAATTGGTGTTAGGTAACTACTTTAGTTATTATTAAGGGTCATGATCTAGCAATAATCAAGTACATCACAAATTTATATGCGTTGTTTTGAGGAGGTACACATGGCAGCTTTAGAAATACCACAACATGTTGATTATATGCACATGCATAGTGACACATTAGAAGTCATGTATGGTGATTTTGACAATGCATTACGGAATCGCAACTCTTTCACATCAAGCGAAACCCCCACACATTTCTAGAAGAAAAACTCAAACATCCAAACAAAACAACCTATAAAATGTAAAATTTCATCGTCAATGCAGTGTGGATATAACATTGCATTTCATTGCAATTTACTACACTTCATCCCCAATGCATTATCGAATCACAATTTTTTCACATCGAACAAAGTGCCCACACATTTCAAAAAGAACTTTAACATCAAAACAAAGGAATCTTTAGAATGTAAAATTTCATCGTCAGTGTAGTGTGGACATAACATTACATTTGATTGCGATGTATTGCACTTCATCCCTAATGCATTGTGGAAGCACAATTTTCTCACATCAAACAAAGTCCCCACACCTTTTTGGAAGAATAATTCAAACATCCAAACAAAAGAACCACTAAAATGTTAATTTTCATTACGAACATAGTGTGGACACAACATTGCACCTCATCCCTAATGCCCTGCAAAATCACAACTCTCTCATGTCAAACAGTTATCCCACACATTTTTGAAAGAAGAACTCAAATATCAAAATGAAGGAACCTCTAGAATGTAAACTTTCATCACCAATGCAATGTGGACATAACACTACACTTTAGTGTTGTGTAATGCACTTCATCCCTAATGCATTGCTGAATCATAATTCTTTCACATCGAGTGAAGACCCCACACATTTTTGGAAGAACTCAAACATCGAAATGAAGGAACCTTTAAAATGTAAAATTTCATTGTCGATGTAGTGTGGACACAACAATGCACTTGATCATAGTGTACTACACTTCATCCCCAATGTCTTGCAGAATCACAACTCTCTCACATTGAACAAACCCCCATACAGTTTTGGAAAAAGAATTCAAACATCAAAACGAAAGAACCTTTAGAATGTAAAATTTCATCGTCAGTGCAGTGTGGACACAACACTACATCTCATCCCAAATGCATTAGTGAATCATAATTCTCTCACACAAACGAAGCTTGCACACATTTTTAGAAAAAACTCAAACATCAAAACAAAGGAACCTTTAGAATGTTAAATTTCATCGCCGATGCAATTTGGACACAACACTACACTTCATCCCTAATGGAAAATTTCACTTGCATGTTCAATTTTTTTCCATTCAAGGGATAAGAGATACTAATGAACAAACCATCATTAAGAGCACTTGTCAAACCCTAATTGATGGAAATGGCATACTAAATTTGGTCACTGTGTATAGAGACCTATTAAAAAATGAGAATAGAGAGCTACTTGTGAAGTATTATTCTACTACAATGCTCTTTTTTGAAGTAAGCATAAGTGGTGAAGGAAGTGAGGCCATTGTTCCTATCCTTCATGTGTTCTTGGATGAAGTGGTGGTGCTACAAATATGGCCTATAGTGTTGAAGGTTAAGATGCATTATGACCTATGCAATCAAAGGCTTGTGTGCAAGAGATGGTTGTAGGACATAAGCCCGTCAAACATTTGGTGCAAAGTTATATAGGATTGTTACAACTATGAAGTGTCTTAGTGGCACAATGATGATGGATTGAACAACCTTACAGAGGAGGAAAAACACAATCTAGAATGTCGTTCTCCATAGGTGAGTTTATCCTTGTCTTGCAAGTGTTACACTTTTGATCTTGTTCTTTTCATTTTTCTTTTGCAATTTTGTGAGAATTCTATTTGTGAAAAAGAAAGAGAGTTGTGATGGGCACTACATTGCATACACTTTTGGTTCTACCCTTTTATTACCCAATTCTATTCATCAATGGTTTTTAAAATTTTAGACATTGCTTCGTTTTGATTTTTTGGAAAGGTTTGTTAGAACTAAGGAAGTTTATTGGGTTTGATCCTTCTTTCTTTTAAAAATGTGGGTGAGCTTCATTTTCTAAAATAGAGAATTATGATTTGGCATTACACTTTTAGTTTTCACCCAGAAATGTGTGTGAGTTCCATTTACATTAGAAGGAAATAGATTTGTGATTTGACACATGTTATGACAGAAGCATTCAAAATTCCTTTCATGGGCAAAAACATAAAAATCCATTTGGGCTTAAAAGAATTTAGTAGTACATGTGATTTAATTGTAGGAAGTGTTCAAAAAAATCTCTTATATTTGACTAAGCATAAAGATTCATAACCAAGTGGCATACTCATGCATGATGAAAATATTATGATGTGTTTGCAAACATCATTACATACATAACTTCCACTTCACATTATGGTCCTTGATTTTGGAGCTAGAGGTGGAGTTGCTTGGAGATTTTTTTACATCAAACACAAAAACCTAAATCACTTTCTATTAAAACTACCCAACACTCCAATGATCTCCCTCTCTTTCCATGTATGATCTATTTCTTCTTAAAATGAGGAGTGGTGGGGACCAGCTTGAAAGGCTCCTTAAATGTGCTTTGATAATGCACACAATTTTGGAAGAAGACCTTAACATCAAAGCAAAGCAACATAGTGTTTTCATTTTGCAACAATATGCCATTTCATTGTGATTATTTGTGTTCAAGGAACTAGTTGCTTGTTTAAGGAAGAACCAATATTGTCTAGCTCAAAAAAAATTTGATAGAAATACATGGCAAGCCCAAAAAGGTGAGCGACTTAATTTGGTAAGTAGCATAACATTTAGTGTTGGAGCTAGATTATAAGAAGTCTTTTGTATTGAAAGACCTTGCACAATTATCAATTGTACACACCCATTTCTAGACTATTTTATTCACAATAGTCAGATTTCATAATGTATTGATATTGAATGTGAATAGCTTGTTTGATTAGGACATCATGTGTAGTTTGCTAGTCGTTTGAAAAGTCAAATTACTCATTTGTGCATGTTTTTTCATCTAATAAACTAAAATTTAGGATCATAATGTGGGTATTGCATTTTTCCCCCATATACAGTGTGCATCTTTAAATTGTCATGTAGGTATTACATTTCCTTTTTCCATAAATAATGTAGTTTATTAATTATCATGTGGGTATTACATTTAGATTATCCATAAATAATATGGATTTAAAATAGACTTGTGAGTATTGTAATTTAAAATTTACAATTATGGCCATAAACCATATCATATGTTTTCCATACTTAACATTTAGGGTATTATGTGCATGATTATATAGGGTTTAAAAGAAGGATACAAATCAAGTACTTAGAACATGTACACTTGCATTAATAATATGACAATTAACATGTAATTCAACATATTGCAAGTATAAAATCATTAACATCAATTTACCATCTTTTCTTGTATAATTAGTTCAAGGCATAGTTTCAAACATGGGTCGTGCTTCAAAATCTCAATCTATTAAAATCCAAACCTAAGGAAGTCACATTTAAACAACATGGATTTGGTGTGGAAATAGGATGTTCGATATGGAGGGGCACATATAATCGAAGTTGAGTGTGTATACATCCCACATGCATGAGTCTCATAATTTCTAAATGGTGAATGAAGCCATGAAGACTCCCTAGTGGAGTGGAAAATTTATAAACGAGTACCCCCACAAGAAAATGTAAAAATGCTAAGAATCCAAAACCACTTTGGCCATATTGGGTATGATGTTATATTGTTCACTTTTGTTATATGGAACTTGTTTTTTAATCTCATATCGTACCAAACTTTAGGTCCTAAATTGATTACACATTTTGTAAATATGCATGTGAATATGGATTAAAAGACAATCGTGGAGACCCAAACCACTATCGATCCATTAAATGGGGTTGTTTAGTTCAATTATTGATTAGGCGATTGTACACATGACCCGAGGTGGCGAAGATAATCTTTTACCATCGAACTCATACACGGGTCAATGGTGAGTTTGCGCATGGCAAACATGACCTTGATTCCATTGCGTGACCATCTTTTTTTGCCCCACAAATGTCACAAGCCTTTAAGGACCACATTTGGACTCAATTGAGTTTGAGCTACACCATCAAGCAAATATATGACAAACATAAGGCAATATGGTGGGCTAGAATCAATGTAGGAAAAACGATGACAAGGGATCATTTCATTAGGCAACAAGACATTACTTATTTGGATCGCAAACACACAAAAAAAAGTTGGCGTTTACACAAAAATCCGGCCATTTCCTTTCACACATGGCCATTTAATCATCTAGATGATGTGTTTTATTTTCAAAATGCAAATAAAAATAATGGGATTGATGTCCCATTCACAATAGGGATACAAACACCATCTCAATTGCAAGCCATGGTTTCATTAGGTGATAATGGGGCAATCTCAATGGATGCCACCTTGGACATCAATGATGTGAAATCAAGTTTGTTATAGTTATGATTGTTTGCAATAATTAATGATAAAAAAAATATTATTACTTAATTTAAATTAATAGATAATTTAAGTTAGTAGCTAACCTAGGCTAAGGTACTTATAAGCAAATTAATGTAGCTTATTAGCCATAAATATATTACCATAATTAATAATATAGTTAAAATTAAAATATAGTAATTGAATAATAATATTAATATTAATATTAATTTAAATCACTGTTAATAAATAATTTATAATATTATTACATAACCTAAATAAATATATTTAATATATTAATGTAAGTATGTATTAATTTAGATGATTTTTATGACATGTGTCCATTTTTTTGTACACTACTAGTTACATGTTAATTGCACACGCAACCAATGTAATTACAAACGACATTTAGTTACACACAATTGCATAATGACTATTACAAACGACAAGATTTCTACTAGTGTTGTGTGTCTTGATTCAAGTGTGGGACCCAATGAAACCCAACCATCCAAAGCTCTACATGGACATGCACAAAATATTTTCAATCCATGATGTAATTCAAATATGTGTGAAAAGTGAACATGCATCCATGTAATGCATCCATAACAAAAAGGTTTTAAATTATGGCATACTTGAAAGGGGGACCTTTTACTTACTAAATTGACAATAATAAGCTCAAAAGTATCTTGTCTAATCAACATTAGGTTGTAAGTTATCGAAACTTTCCACCATCATCTCCCTCCCAAGTGCCTTGAAATGGAATCATCAATGGTTTCATTTGGGTTGATGGACATGAACATCAAGAGGTTTTGTTTGTTTGCCTATGAAGTAATAGTGGTGGTGGTGGTGGTGTCGACAAAGTTCCTCGTTTTGTTGGAACGGTGGATCGTGGATTGTGGTCTTTGCAAAGAAACCATATTACTCCAGAGAGAGATCATATACGTGGATGTAGGACTTGAGCATGTGCACGGAGTAAAGGAATCATGTCACCTGCTGATCTATCCTGGCTGCAAACTTTTGTGGGTGCCGTCCTTGGCGGTGTTATAGTAGCTGTAATCATTAGGGTGTGCGTTTGGTGCTGGAGGAAATGTTGTATTAATCGAGATGCGGAGGGGGTTCCCAACGACGCTGACATGAGGTGAAGAGCATCGTTTCTTACTGCATCTTTCAAATTCCACCTAGATCAAATATTTTGGACATCCTGTTGCTAGAAGATTGTCGGCAGAAACTGTTTACTACTTAGAGTTTATAATTTATTGTAGCTCCCTTGAAGGTCATGAGATGCTCCTCAAGAGGGGCTCAAGAGCAAAGTGTGGAACTACGATTTCTTGAAGTCTACCAGACCACAACTTTTTGTGCGCAAGAGGGATTTAGCAGACAAGCATATATACCTTAAAGATAATTGAGATTTGGTTAGGCATAATTTCCTTGGTTAAGAAATAGAAACCGCAAACCGCCTTAATAAAGATGGCGTCTTGATTGCCTCATGCTGACCCTGCATCAATTGTTGAAGGCAAAATTTGAAGATGAAAAGGTTGTGTTGCAATGATGCATCTCTCTACAGTCGTGCAGAGTCGGGGCACTCCAACTTGCTTCATGGAGATACAATAAGATCGGAATCGGTACCCCAAGGACGTGAGGGAAGTCCCCTAACCGAACAGGAACAAGACAAAGACTCAAGTAATTCAAAAAGCAAGTTGTAGAGTCTTCAATACAGCAGCCAGAGTTTTGCCATAGGGTTTGTACAAAGGGTTTAATGCTTGAAGGACTCTTTGATTGGTGTGACTTACTATATGTTTCTGTCTTTTCTAAGCATTGATTCATATTAACACCAGGGCAAGGAGCTGTGGAACCGAACCAATTGGAGGCTGTCGGACATCCACGAACTGGACTAGCTAAGCACTCAGGTAATAAAGGGAACCAATCTTTCCAAGCCTTCAATTTGGCAGCCAAAATTACACCTGACGATCTGTCTGAAGAGTTCTTCTATTCTATATAATTGGTGTAAGTGAACATCGCCTGGGAATTCAGAATGTCTGAGACAGTCTAGCTTACCATGGAGTACATCATTCAACAACATCCTTTCTTTTTTTCTCATAGCTTGTCAAAGATATCTCATGAATTTGTGTTTGAAGCTCAGATCTAGAGTGTGCAAATGAGCTTCCACCAGTCTTACTTGACAGTGTCTTGGCTGCCTAGGATATTATTCAAGTGGCCTAGCACTCTATTTGGAGTAGGAGCAAGATAATCAGGATTCAAAGTCTTCAATCTGGCATATGAAGTTGGGCCTCAAGATACATGCAAAGAGTATATGTCATGTGGTTTTGGAATTTTTTTTGGGGATTGATAGTATTCTTGTCTTCTCAGGGCATGAATTTCCGCTGCAAGATGTGCAAGGGGAAAATGATGTTGAACCAGAAGGAAGGCTGAAAGAAGTGCAAGCACCTGATGGGAGTTTGGGTACTCAACTAGAACAAGATGGCCAATCAGGTAATATTTGGAACCAGCAACATGGCAGGAAAAGTCTCACCATAAGATTTGTGAAAATAGTTCCAATGTTCTAGAACTGGTGCAAGTAGATACTTTAATTTCTTGGAACTCATAGATATTTTTGGTTTGGGGTGTCTTTATAACAGGACAAGAAGTTCGTCCACTGTCTCCACTGCGTGAATTTCCACCGCGTGGAGGATTGCGACTGCGTCATTTGTTGATTTTGGATCCTGAAGGTTTAGTCCCTAAGAAGAAACAGCAAAGTTGAGTCATACAAGTTTTAACTCAGGGCATACATTCCTGCGTTTGAATCATGCAAGTTTCGGCCCAGGGTATAGGGTCCAGCATTTATGGCCAGACCAGGAAGTGAAATACTTTGACAATCATTATTTTCAATCGTTTGCAAATGTTGGATGAGACAAATACTTTTGAAACCACATGGGAGAACTGTTTGGGTACCATATTATGGCCTCAAGTTTGGCTGCTGAAGGATCTTGAGAAGGAGAAGGTGAGGGTGTTGTCCATGTGGTAGGCATAGATTCTACCTAGAATTGCTCTCTGCCTACTTAAGAAACAATCCAAATTATACTTTCAATAATACTTGCAACACAACTAATCTATTGTTTCAACTCATTCAAATATATCTATAGATTTTTTTCACATAGTTATTACTGTTCTATTATTTCCCAAACTCAATTATTTTAGATAAGCAAAATCTGTGATTAGAATTCCACAATTCCTTTAGAGAACACAACAATTTCAGAATAGGCTCACTGTTTTTTCATCAATATTCTATTGTTTGGTTTACTCAGAATTGAACATATATCAAACATCTGTACTATAAGGTGTAGAAATCATAAATGAAAAACATGAAAAATCAGCGGTTCATAGTCCAACAAAACTCTAAACTACAAATTGTGTCTCTATTCTATTTCCAGCAACTCTTTAAAGTCTATTTCTATGCATGTCAACAAAAACAACCTTCCTATCTTTCCCAAATTTCAAATTTACATCCTAAGTCCTTTCCCACCAAAAATAATTTGAAAATCAAAGTAGTGAAATGTCTTAATCCTGTTCAACTCATCAGCCATCTTCATCCTGCCTTGTTAAATCACTGTCATTCACCTGACAACACCATGTCCTATGGTTCAATTACCAGTTGCTGGGTAAACAAGGCCAGACAAAGGATCTGTGGGCCGCCTGACAACACCATGTCCTATGACTCGATCACCATTTGCTAGGTAAACAAGGCCAGACAACGGATCTACGGGCCACATGACAACACCATGTCCTATGATTTGATTACCAGTTGAACCACAGTTTCATCACCATGTATAGTGATGCCTACCGCACCACACACCTTTTTAACCACTCTCTAATTCCCTCTATCTTTCTCTATAGGTTACATTGTTGCTTATCCTTTTCACCTATGTAGATCAAAACTAGAGGCTGAGTCCTAACATTGTGAGGGTCTAAATTATTCCTTCTTAGTACATGTATCACAGGCAGAGGAGTGATGCTTTGCTTTAGAAGATATTAAAAGATCAGAACCAAACTTTGGTAAGATTGAGTACCTGCTACAGTGAGCAGTCAGATTAGTCAATGCTTTGGTTGCACAGGATGTCCTCAACAATCTCTCTCTTTATTTAAGAGCTTTGTTTAGTCATCATGGCACATTCTCTATTATAAATCAATCTGGTTACTGTATTTTCTTCAGATGTGTTCAGGTGTGTAAGTGTTGCCTAATCCCCCTGGACTATCACCGGGAGACTTTCTGTTCATGTGAAATCCTGATTTTTTAGTAGAGGTATCACAAACAATTTTGTCTGCTTCATAATGATTGGATCCTTTCTGATACATGTTGACTTTGAGGGTGGCCTTTTCCAGTTTGTAGATTGTTGGGAGTGAGAGCATTGTCTTCAAATCAAGAGGTTGTTGAAGATGAACCAATCACTGCCCAATCAGGAACAGTATCTAGTTTTTCCCATTAGTCAAATGAGGGTTTTAGTTTCAATGCACAGATTTCAATTGTCTCATTAACTGACATTTTTCCAAACTATTTTGTAATGGCAGGTCTTGGTGGTGCCTCGGGCTTTAGCAACTCAATTGGGACGTTAAAACAACATGACTTTTAATGCCAATCAGGTTAACATCTGCATGCCAAATAGTAGAAATGATGCAGGCTATAGGAAACTTGTGGACATCTTGGAATTCATCATGGATGGCTGATTGAGATGATTGCAAATGAGTTCACTTGGGTGTTCAGTGATGATGACTCTAAGTTGAAATCATTGATTTGCCCCTACTTTTTTTCTGTGAGTAATCTCATTTTTTGATGGCTCATTCCTTCAGTATATTCAACTCACAAGGATTTTTCTCCTTTGAATCCCAGCACAGTAATTTAAAAATGGTTCCCTGAAGTCAGGTTTCATGACTCCTGTATTGTTTGCATATATCAAAGCCTCTTTCTGATTCTGCGATGCCTTCAATAGAATTGGTGTATGATGGTGGTGTATTATTCTATTAGTGATATGTGTATGCATAGTTGCCCTGCTGCACAAACATTTGTTGGGATTGACTGCACATCCTAGTATATCACGTTTTGTTGGGTTTTAAACCATAAAAGATAATATGTCTGAGATGCCCATGACATATTATTTTGTCTTGCCTAGCAAACCTTACAGACACATACTTTGTGTTTGATAATGATCACATTTGGAAAATTATGATTAGTTGGGTGGTTTCTCCAATGGTTTTCTTGTCTTGGTTAATGAACTTTTGAGTTCCTCTTTGCTGGACTTCAAAAGTTGGACTCGTTACTGTCCTAGAAGCAGTGATTTTTTATTTTGAACAAACTGTCTTTCTTTTCCTGGAGGGAATACCAAATTACAAAACCTTCAATATTTGAAATTTATGTATTGTCGTTTTGTAGGACAGAGTCTAGAAATTTTTGCAATAATGGTTATGTTGATGCATACCAACTATAAGTTCAAATTTTCAAGATCATGTCTTTTAGAATTGTCTCCTCACTTTTATTCCCCTATAAAGAGTGATTTATGATCTCTACTATGATATTGACATTTGAACTGTCCAAAATGTTCCTCATGGAGCTTGGATGGCTTTTATGAAATGAACTTTTTCCTTGTGTTGCTATTTCAGGTGCTGCATATGCCAAGTTTTTATCTCTTAACCTTATACTGTTTGTTGTGTGACTTGTGCTATAGTTGACTGCTAGATATTGTTGAGAAAAACACAGCCAAACAGATTACTTATTCAGATTATCATTGTTTGGGTGGAAGTGTGCTTTTGTGATAATATCATAAACTCTACTTTTGCTTGATTGTTGACAACTTCAGAGGTTTTTATATCGTGTTACTAAATTTCTATCATATCTGCAGCCTATGCTTTTTTTGTGAATGGCTCAAGCACACAGAAGCTATGTTGATTTGTGAAAGTCTTTTTTGATGGGTGTGTGCATATTGCTGATGGAATACTCATGAATCGAAATTTTGATACAAAAGTTTTTACCTGCCACATTGCATTCTTCTCCTTTGGTGCTTGTGAAGATTACTCCAATGCTACATTACTATAACATATTGGTTGTTGTCCAACGATGTTTTGTCAAATGTCAGCCAACATTGCAAATTTGGTATTTGTATTCTGGTATTTGGAGGTATGACAGATGACTCCATTTGCTTAAGAATATATTGGAGATTTGTAGACATGGTGATATGCAGAAAGCTTTTCTGGTTGGTAGATCAAAGTACTTGCCTATGAGTCCATTGGTTGATTCGATTGTCTCATGCAAGAGTAGAGAATTATCGGGTAGTCACTACAACCTAGTGAAGTGTTTTAGCAACAACACATTTGGAAGGTGCATCAGGGTATTCTAACATGAAGCATATTTTGTGTCATGTACTCAGCACTAAGTTGAGGCTGTATGATGTTAAAAATTTGTGTCAGTTGGACACAGCTTTGGAGGCTTTGCGATCAAGAGTCAAGCAGTTAAGGTTCATACGAGAGCCACAGCTCACACTCATTGAGAAACATCAATGAAAACTATGTACTATGAAATTGTTGGAAATTTTTGAAGGCCTTGTGTTTTATGCTATTTTCCAATTTGGTTCAAAATATGTTGAAGATCCTAACTGTTCATTTCCCTATCACTTGTTTGTATCATGAAAAATTTGACTACTTTCAGGCTCATATGGTGCAATTGTCTATTGATTTTTGTCATTGCACTTCATGTTTTTGGTATGACATTCTTTTTTTTGGAAGAGAATTTTAATTAGTATACATCAACTCAGCTCTTCCCAAGCAATATGTTATGGTTTGTGCAGATGGTCCAAGAAGATATGTAACCTGATCACCATTTAAGATCATATGACCAATCAAGCCCTTGTAAATATGCATAAAGCAAAAGCTTCATTTTTTTCATTTGCTATGGTTTGACCTATGGACATCTGGGATCTGATCATGTTTGCAGTGCTCCTGTAACTTAACAACATTTTACTCAATTTGTGATAGGGTAGCATAACCATTTTTTTTTTTCAGCTATCCAGCCATGAGGTCTGTTGATTCTTCATGGGAGCCCTCAAGTCATCAGTAGCAACAAACGTCTCACAACATTCCAGACACTGGGAAGTTAAAATTGAGCTGTTGTCTGAAGTACCATGGAGAGCTTGTAGTGTCATATAGTGCATCAATATCTTTTCGGCAAAGGTGGGATGATTGATTTTCTTCTTTTCAAGAACAGGTACATGAGAATTATGCTGGGATGAAGCCAGAAGATTTTACTGCAATGCAAGACTTCATTGCTGGTCACTCCTCCAAGCCAGCAAAGCCTACCTTCACACTCTAAGATTCAGCTAACTGCTATGTTCACTGTCCAGTTCATTGGAAAGAGGAGACTCCCATGTTGTGAACTTGAAGCTTAGTTGTATGATTCAACCCTCATTTGGTGAGCGAATAAATGTCAAAATGTGGGATCTGTTCTACACCTGGAGGCCTAATCTGATTATAAACATACTTACAACTGTGGTGTTTACTAATGATGGTGAAATGGCATTCCTTCATTTGGCTATCTTCTGGGTTTTGTAGGAATTTATAATCCTAATGACATACAGCTATTGTGCTTGTCTGTTTTTAAAGAGGTCTGAAGTAAAAAGACCAACTCACACACTTGAATGAGAAGTTATGGGTGAGTAAGGAATGTGGAACCAGACTGTATCTGTCTCACTAAGGCTCTGTAATGAGTTTTTCATTGAGGTTGGATCTGTTAGCCAAAAGTTTGGTTGCTACCAATTTTTTGTTACATAGTGGCAACAAATGTTTCATACCTGGTGTGGACAGTTTTCAGGCACCTTCAAAAGTTGATGGTTGTCTTGGCCTCACAGAGTAGGTAGAGTGGACCATGTGGTGTTGTGACGGCGTCAGTACTAAGGGGAATCAAATGAACTTCGGCTGCTGTTGCTGCAGTCATCCGTCCATATCCAAACGCACACCACCGCAAGAAGAACAGCCACCAGGCGCACGTCACTGCTAGCAACGGGTTCCACCTACGCCTCCTTGTTGCACCCCCGTCCCCGTTGCGTGTTAGCAGCGGCCTGCTGATGTCGTCGTCCCCACGCAGAAGTGGCCCATAGTGAGGCTGACGAAGAGCTGCCGCCATCGCCATCCTCGTTGTCCTCATTCTCTCCCAAATGCCCCGCTCTCGGACGATGAAGAACCCGACCTCCGGTTCTTAAAATGCCGGCAGTCTTTACCCAGATGAGGGGTTGGTTAATTGGACGAATGAAGAAAAGGTTTATGAAGGGCAATGGATGTCGTCTTAAGCTAATTGCATCCTCGAAGTATTCTTGTCGGATTAATAATTGTACCTTCTACCGAATGTCCTCCATAAATGAAAATATATTTACTATTAGCCCTTTGCACACATTTGATTTGTTGGCTCTGTGCCAATCAGGGTAAAGACATTGTGATGCACCCACAAATCGGGTGAAGTTTTGTATCCTTACATTCTAGGGTCATGTGCAGTAGAGACATTGTGATGTACCCAAAATCGGGCCAAAGTTTAGTTCATTTCCATTGTGGGGTCATGTGGAGTCCACTATAGAAATATTTTCAACATAACTGAAGGATCCACTTGGGTTTCACCATGCTAACCACCAAGTGTTTCCAATTTGGTATGTTGAATATTTATAATCCTTATGCATGTCAATTTAATAATGAAACCCTACAAAAACACAATTTAGATTTGGAAAATGTACAAAGGAATTAAGAAAAGGATAAGGGAGAAGTTATAGGATGTCAAGTTAGCTCAAACTAGATGTCAAATATCTTATGTCAAAAATCGACCACTTGTAGTAGGTTGGCCATAATTATCTATGTCAAAAATCAACCACTTGCAATAGGTCAGCCATGGTGATTGGAGGTGTGTCCTAAAAGGGTGGCTCGGGAAGTAGCCAAGCGAATGATTATTGTTCAACTTAAGATGGAGGATGCTTGCATCTTTTGTAATGTGATTAGAACTTTTTGACAAAGAAAAGTAACCCAGACATAACGATGAAGGCCCTTTAGCCCAGTCAAGCTCCAAATGGCATTGGCACAATCATGTAAAAACACATTAACATGTTTTATAAACATTCAAATACTTCAATTGTTAAAGGGAAAATTTGATTAGTGGAATGTCAATTGCAATAGCTCCTTTTTTAAACTTGAGTGGCATCAAAAGTAGCAAACTTTGAGTTGTTCAATATTAGGGAAGTAAGTTTTCTCACATTGGGTTAAAATGATGACGTTGGCTAAAGTGCGAATGTCATCTTTGATGAGCACAGTATTGATTCATCAACGAAAAAAGTTGAACATCGTTGAAAAAAGCGCATGTAATTGTTTTCATCTCACATCGAAACCAACATCTTGCACAATGGCAACAAAGGTGTTATGAACTACATCATGGGTTCCTATGAATTTGTTACCATGGGTGCAACATAAGAAATGGAAGTGGATACCAATAGAGTCAATGAGATGTGTGCACACACATCGAAAGATACTTGCAATTGAAGAATGGGGTACTCCAAGTCATGTTTGAAACGTTATGGAAAAAACTAGAAAAGATAATTGGAAAATTAGAAAGATTAGTTGAGTTGTAAGCCAAATGTTTGCCCCTAACCAAAACATGATAAAATTTGAACACAATGGACTTCAAATATCCCATCAAAAAACATGTTGAAAATGGTATGATGGTGATAAAAGCAAGTATGATTTCGATGTATCTTTCATTCACATTTCCCAACCATTATTCCATTGTGACAAGGTTGTATTCAACTTGGCATGGTGTGATAAACAACTCCTTTGCTAATATATACTAACCAAGTAAAATATGTAATACCCTCAAAATGGGCTTGAGTGACCCAACACCCACTAGTGCACCATCCAAAAAATCCTATTATGGGATTTCATGGATGCGATGAAACTATCCCCTAGGGGTCAATTTACTTCGTTAGTATATATATTCTTTTCTTCTACTCTTTTTTCTTACCAATTAGATTTATTTCCCTAGTTTAATTTTTTTTTGGGGGAACAATTTTTTTATCAATTTTTTTTGGCCCACCCCTAACCCCAAGTTTTTTTGGGGGAAACTCTTACCTACCCCAACCCACCTACCACCCTTCTTCCTACCAACCCACCTACCTCCTTCATCCTACTAACCCCTCCCCCACCCACCTCCTTTTACGTTCATTTCCATCACCAAAACTTCCGACCTAAAGAGAACTTGAATAGCTCAAAGCTTCAAGAGTGCCAAGTCCACAAGAGCTTCAAAGGATGGGAGCTTCAGGAATGCCCTAAGAAGAGGAACTTCAACACACTGGCAATAGGAGCACGAAAGCAAGAGGAGCTTCAAGGTGGTGGCAAAAATGGGATTTTAAAAGTAAGTTCCCTTCTCCTCCTACTTTCTTATTTTTTACATTCCTCTATTTCTTCTTCTTGTTGCGAAGAAAATGACGACAATGTCATCATTATCTTTTTTTTCTTTTTTTTTCTTTGTTGTGAAGAAGATGACAACAACACCATTGGCATGTCATTATCATCCTCTTCTCTTGATTTGTAGGTGTGAAAAAATGATGATGAGCAGCTATGCTGCTCGTTGTCATTATGTTGTGGTCTTGTTGCAAAGAAATAAACAATGAACATGTCGCCATCATTTTTTTATTTATTTATTTATTTATTTTGCTGCGAAGAAAATGACAATGACACTCATCCTCTTCTTCTATTGATTCATAAGCACAAGAAACTGACAATGAGTAGAGTAACTACTTGTCATCATTATGTTATGGTCTTGTAGGAACAAATGAATGATAATGAATGCTACTCGTCATCATTCTGCTATGTTCTTTTAAATGAAAAAAACAATGACAAGCAAGTCAGCTATTCATCATCGTTCCAATGTGTTCTTGCAAGCATGAACAATGATGACAACCAATCGCACTACTCATCGTCATCCTCTTGTTTTTTTTTTGTTGTTTTTGCAACTGTGAATGAGGACAATGAGCATAGCTTGTCGTCCTCTTCAAGTTTCAAGGTAGGCACCAAATAACAACAATGAACAGCGTTGTTGCTCATCATCATTATAGTTCTTTTCCAAGTAAAAAACAACAACAAACAAGCAATCATGTTATTCGTCATCGTCATTTTTTTTTGGCAATTATGAAGGAGGACAATGAGCACAACTTGTCATCTTCTTCAAAACTGTAGAGTAGGCACCAAATAATGCCAAATAGTTATTTCCCAAGTAAGAAACATGCGCACTCATCGTCATTGCTTGTGCTGAATGACAGCAACATTCATCATCATCAAATTGCTTTCACTTATTACATGTAGAGAGTGGTTACGCTCCTAGTGGTCCTCTATTTTGCATCCACTACACAGTTGGTGGTTATATTTTTCTTTGACCTAGTAATCCTCTCCTTGTTTTTTACTACAAATGAGAGAGTGGAAAATGAACCAAGAACTAAAATAATATTATGTCGTTTGTGTTTTTGTTGGATGTAAACTCAAAAGAAAGCAAAAAATGTTGGAACAACTCAACAAGTTTCAACAGAAGTTGTAGATGGCATGGGAGGTGTCATGAATGAAGGACATTTGGAGGCTAGGGTGATGGGACAACAAGCAAATGTTGACAATGTGGCTCCATTGGTTCCAAGTGAAATTGTTGAAGAAGAGCAAGTGGAAGTGAGTGAAGACGTTGGGGAAACATCTAAAGGAGATGCTAATCAAATTGAAATGGATTTGGAGAGACTATTTTGATGATAAAAGACCAAGAAAATGTAATACCTGCTTTTCCATTAACGAAACAAGAGAATACAAATGAGGATGTTGAACTTCATGCACATATTGATGGAGGTGACATAGCCATTAAATTTCATTTATTATAATTATTACCCCACCCATCCTTTCAAGTGGAGAGTATGAGTGGGGTTTTTTTTGTCAAATTTGTGATTGCAATACCTTCCTTAATTGTGGTCCTTAAACCTTTGCTTATCCCACCTTCCTTCTCCATGTGAAAAGGTGGGTGAGGCTTTTTTTTTTGGTCTAAGTCTATAAGCAATACCTTTAGGCTTTGTAGGTGATATTGTTATTTTTAAGGTTTACTGCATTTTATGCAAATTTCAATACTAGAATTTAATAATACCCTTATTTTGTGTTTTTGTTTTTTTATCTTTCTATGTAATATCTTCATCTTGTGTTTTTGTTTTTTTATTTTTTTTTGCAATACCTCCATCTTATAATTATAATCTTCTATCTATCTATGTAATATATTCATTCTTTAAAGGATAACCTTCATCTAGAATATTAAGTCTCACATTAGGTTTTTAATTTTTGTTTTTTGATTTCAAATGTGGTTGCCCCTCCCTTAGTTGCTATAGAAGGTGTCCATTGGGCAAGGGATGGGCCCGAATTTGCTTGTAAGGTTTATGGGTGCGATGCATCATATACATCCAAATACAACATGGTATGGAATTTGTAGGCACACCATAATGCGATCATGGAACCAAGCAAGCCCGAACGCCCATCTACTTGAGAAAAAAGCCCGAGGCATCAAGATCATGTGGCCATGAATGCATGAATCTTGAACAACCCTTTGGTCTGATTTCGACATAATGAGCAAAAGGCAATTGCTAGGGCTAGGAGGCACATAAATCGAGATTGGGATAAGGTCCAAATTGATTTGTAATACACACCTAAGGTTCCTAAGTTTACACTTGTTAAACTAACCTCTAATCACATTTTTTAGATTCTTAACATGACTACATGGGGTGTGGGGACCATCTCCTTCAATGTGCAGGCCAAGTTAAAACACAATGAGGACCTTGCACTTGCGATTCGAACGACTCGAAGTAGGTATGCAAAGGCACTCAAAGGCTTAAATGGAGTGCAACGAGAAATTTATAACAAATAAGACAATGTGATGTAAGGAAATTGCCATCCTTATGCAATACCATGATTTAGAAATGATTCATGGTTGGTAAGTTTCTAACAATGCCATACTTCATTTTATTTAAATTCCAAGTTTTAGGTTTCATATGTAATATTTATTATATTGTGTTGTTTGTTGTAGGGTTTGAGGCACCACTAAGGAAGTGTCTATGGTTGATGTTATGGATGCAACATTGGCCAATCATGGGGTATTTATGCGATGGCACGCCATGATGCAGAAGTTACATTAGTGTAGTACACGAGGGCCAATGGATCCCATCCCCTTTCGATAGTGACACAAATTAATTTATCCCATAATTTATCCCATTTTTTATTAAGGTGTTGTTTTGGTCTTCATGATTTGGGACAACAATTTATTTTTGAGGTGACCATGTATTTACCATTATGAGATATTCCCCATTTTAGGCTAGGGTTATTTTGGACTTGGGCATTTTTTGCACATTTTTATAACACGTCACCCATGATTTTTTATTTAAAGCATTTTACTTTCATTTTACATCATCTTGTGTTAATGATTAAAAATACATTTTCACATATTCTTATATGTATGCTTGATAAAATATTCAAAAAAATGATTATAGTCTTACACTCAAACCAAAAAATCTTTTTTTATGCTCAAAAATTAGAAATTCAAACGTAAAAGGAAAGTAATACCCTCAGGAGGGTATTTTATAAATACCATGGATTGAATTATTTTTGTCTAGGTTATTGGAAGGGTATTTCTTGTGCTTATAATTACTCAATGCATGTGCAATACCTTTCTTAAGGTATATAAAAAATATTTTGGGCTCCATCACATATCTATTGAGACCTAAAGGGGTATTGTAGCAATACCAAAACCTACATAGAAAGAAATACCCTTTTTGGGGTAATCTACAAACACCATGGGTTCAATTATTTTAGTTCGAGCTATTGAAAGGGTATTACTCATGCTAAAAACTACTCAATACACTTGTAATACCTTTTACAAGGTATCCTAGAAATACATTGGGCTCCATAACATATCTTTTGAGATTTGGAGGGGTATTACATAGCCTTAGCATAACTTAGAAGGCAAGAAATATCCACATCATTTTGTGATATATGGTAAACCATGAAACAAAAGATTTTTTTTTAAAGTACTTATTCCATGCTCACTATATCATGCCAAACATATTGATTCAAGTAAATGAAGGTATTGCAAAGTTCTTCACATTGATGGTAGAATTCATTTGAACAAAGTTATGGAGTTTAAATGCAATATTTGCATCATTTTGGGATATTTTCATTCACCATGAAACTTGGAGGGGTATTACATAGCCCTACCAAAAACCTAAAAGGAATACAATACTTGCACCATACTATAAAAATATCCTAAATTATGATACAAATAAAGGTATTATTAAGTTAGTCACATTAATGGTAAAAGGTAATGAAATCATCATCAAAATAAAGGTATTGCAGTTAGATTTCAAAAAATTTATTGAAGTAAAACCTTATACCATCAATGTGGCAAATATTGCAATACCTTCATTTACATATACCAACAATTTTGCATTGGTCCATTAAATGATTCTTCCCATTTATGAATTTGAAAATGTTTTTCAACTATATTTAATGTTTACTAATTTTTTTTAACATAAAATAATCATTAAGATATTATATATAAGAATGCAAAAATAATAATAAATCCACACATTAACTAATTAAGTATATCATTATTTGATATATTGTAAAATAGATTTTACATAAAGGTAAGAAACACTAGTAGAAATTGGCAAAAATGTAACCATTCTATTTGTGATTACATTTGGACATTTTTGCAACTATTTTTTGTGTTGGTCATATTTGCGATTACATTACAACTAGTTTGCAACTATTTTGTCGTTCATCCTTCCATGTGAACAACATTTAGTTTAGTTTTCATCTAAGAAAAATAATTTGTGTCCCATTAGTTGCAAATGTAACCAATTTAATTGCAACTTTATGAATATACAAAGGTGTATTTTATGAATTTTAAGGAATATAATTGAGTCTATTTAAATTTATAAACATATATTTTGAATGTATATGAACAACCATATTACATGTGTATTCAAGCATTATTATTAGCATAAATGGTTTCAATATTATGGTTACACTAATTAATGTATATTTTGAGTATATAAAAATTTCATGTAAGATATTTGCTAAATATATTGTGCCCATATTACAAGTTTATCCAAACCATCTTATTATATATTTTAAAATTATTACAACTGACATTTATTATTATTTATATTATATTAATATTAATTACATCTAATAAAAAATTAAATTTCAATATTATCTTTGACTAAAAATTTTAAATAGTAATATTTTATTACATAATGATCATAATGATGATGATATTAGAATGATAGCAAAAATAATTATATAATCACTGAAATAGTTAATAAAAACTTAATATAGTGTTATATTATTATTAAATAATTTTCAAATGACTAATGTACTTATTAGGAATTTTTTGATTTATCAAAAAATAAAAAATTAATTATCATAAAACATAATAGCTTTAACACGTGACCTAATAATATGTAATAATAATTTAAAATAACTAACCTAGGCTAGCTACAAATTGCATTATTATTATTATTACAAGTAATCAATTATGAAGTATTACTATATTATAATAATTACCAAGAAATATTAATATATAGTTTTAAGTTATATATTTATATATATATAATTTTATTTTTAAAGTTTTATTATTTTATAATAATTACTGTAATAGTTAGAATGGAAATCTAATAAATTATTATACAAATGCAGAAATTATTTTCGAAGGAAAAATATACTTATTAAAATATAAAATGTTTATTGTAATAGTTCATGAATAGCTATAATGAGTGAAGTAATAATATGAATAATAAAAATAAAATAGTTAACCTTGGCTACCAACTATTTATGATACTGATTGAATTAATGTTATTTTTATTATTAAATATTTACATTTATATTTATTGTTAAATGAAAAAATGAAAATATAATGGGAATAAATATAATAAAATAGTTAGTCTAGGCTAGGTTTTAATTATATTATTAGATTAAAACACTAGTGTTTAATATTTATAATTAATAGTTAATAATTATTCATTACTGAATATTTCAGTTATTATATTAGTTTATTTGGTTACAAAATAATAATTTATTAGTTATTGATAATTAGCTAATTATTTCAATATTAGCCAATTACTAGTTAATTAAATTGGTTGATAGAACATTATACTTAATATATAATTAAAATTATATATTATTATTTTCTATTTAGCTAATAAATTAAGTAACATTTAATAATAAGTAGTATTATAATTAATTCAATAATCATAAGATATTGATGATTATTACTATAAATAATTAGTTAGTTGGATAGTTTATAAAGTGAATTAGTTAGTTTCTAGTTTAGTTGTTAATTAATTAATTAAAACTTTATTTATTTATTTTTCTATATTTTATTCATTAAATAGTTAGTAATTTTATTAGTTAATTGATTAATTTATTAGTTAGTTAATTAGCTAGTTAGTTGTCACTTATTTAATTATATATTTTCAAAGATGAGAATGAAATCCAAAACATATGGGATAAACTTTTTAGTTGTAAGTTGTTTGCAACTAAAAAGTTTATCCCATATGATTTGGATTTCATTATCATCTTGAAAAATATATAAGCAAGGTGTTTTGTTTTACTTTTTTATATTTAAAAACATGGGCATATGGGATGAATCAATAAAATGACTTAACCCAAAATAAAATATTCATGTACTTACATTTAACTATCTACTTTCCTAACTTACCTACCTACTTTTATACCTACTTAAATAGGTATTTGGCCTAGGTAGGTAAATAGGTCCTATCTAGATAGGTGTTTAGCCTAGATGGGTAGGTAGGTATATAAACAGGTAGGTACCTAATTCAACCTACATACTTAAATATTGACTTAAATTTAATTTGGATAAATTTAATTGATATGTAACATGGCAATTTTTTTATTGCACATGTGTCACAACATAAACCATCCAAACATAGAAATTAAATGTCTTAGATTATTTCAAAATAATAATATAATAATTTTAATTATTAAGAGTTGGGACATGTGGCAACACATAACTTGTTCCCATTGTTCACCAAAAAAGTTGCATCTCAGTTACAACCAACCAACAATATGTATATGACTAGTCAAAAAATGAAGGCGTATTTCATTGACTTTTTCTTTCATCCAAAATTTGTTATTGTTTGCAACTAATGTTAATGCAACTTGTCCAACACAACTATTAAGATTTTAGTTGCAAATGTCAATTACAACTAAAACTTAATCGTAGGGACCAATTGCAAAATGGCCATTTTCTACTAGTGAAAATATATTGACTAAATGTATATGATATTAGGTACTTATATTTCAAAGTTCAATTAAAACCTCGATTCCTAAACCTTAACCCTAAACCTTGATTGAAGGAAGTCAAGGTTTTTACTCAAGGATTTTTTTTATGTTCCAAAAAAAGAAAAAAAACAAACAAACAAGGAGGAGGATTTTGCTAATGCCAGGGTTGATGAAAAATGCCTATGGCTTACTTGGCAATATTGATCAATGATACAATGAATTGTTATGTTGTAAGAAATTCTAGTTGCATTTTGAAGGCAACATAGCTTAATAATGTATGAGGTTTTAAATTTGCAATGAGGAAACAATGGATGTAGCTGGCAAGTGAGCTTATCCAATACTAGATTCTATGATCATTAGGAAGCATTTGAAATGGACCATTTCATGAAGAAAGGGGAGCATTTGGTGTTTATTTTTATTAAAATGATTGTTTTGGTGTTCATATCTTTGATGAATTTAGTTTGAAAAGGCAATCCCTAGAGGTTTATCAAGCTAGAAACTAAAGCAACAACTTGAATATATTCAATTAGGGCAAGATGATGACATCATTGAATTAGGGGTATCCAAGAAGCAAAAACCACTTGGAATTAGGATGCATAAAAATGGAGCTTGGTCACATTCAACCAATGTCCAAAATGATTTTAGTACTAGTCTTTGATCATCACATACAAGCTTAGTCACATGAAGTAACATATAGATCATACGCATGAAGGACATGATTTCTACTAACCATTTGATCAGCTACCTAATACCCAGGTCTTCTCCTAGAGAATATATTCCATTTTTATATCAAAGCATTGATTTGATGATTGGGGTGGTGAGCATTTTAAGTTGGTTCCATTCACAACAGAATCATTGTTGTGTTCAACAAAAGTTGTAAGATTCAACATCATTATGCATGATGTAGTAGCAATTTAATGCTAGTAACTATAATGTTGTTTAACTCTTTGGTGGATTCAATGTGCACAAGGAATTGCATGGTCGAGTCATGTTTAGCTTCTCAAGGTGTTGATAACATTACATAACAACTTGGCCTTCACAAAGTTTTCAAATCCACACAAACTATGGCATGGCTTCCAAGAGCTTATGAACATTCTCATGCCTAAATATTTTTTTAGTCCAAATCATACCCAAAACAAAATTCAAAGGTTTCTCAAAGGTTTCCAAGAGCAAACCCTCCTTTATGAACAAACAATAACCCAAACACTAATTCCTTGCAATCATCTATCATCTTTAGAACACTATGCATGGAAGTTAATTATATTGTTGTTGTTTCTCTTTGTTGTTGCAATGATAGTGGTGTGGTGGCACATGGAAAGCATACCTCCTCTACCCTATGATTTATTGGAGCTTTCCCATGCTCTTTTAGAACACACTCTAGTTTTCCACCGCAAAAAGAATTTGGGCTTGTTCAAAGTGCAAGCACCTATCCAAGTGCTTGCATATGGAGTGCCTAGAAGAATTATATGAAGTTATCTATATTGTTATCACCAAATCAAACACCTACTTACAACATTATTGCTGCATTTCATCATCATCTAGTTAAAAAAAACTCTACCTCAAATATATTGTTAGTTTGATGGGTAAAGAATTTTCAACAAACTAGAAAGTAGGCAATTTCCTTCTTCTTGTTTGCTTGATAGTTAGAAGAAGCATGATAGTTGTGTGTTTATTGTGCAACTAATGTGGGACATTACCTAATGTGGAGGAGCTAGAGGTTACAATTAGAACAAATTACAAATCTTCATTGCTAGTACTTTGTTATAAAATTCCAAAGCCTCAAATTAGAAGTAACAACTTACATAATTTATATATTGGTTTCATGGTGCACTATTTTTACTTTTCACTTTGAAATTTTACAATTGTACCTAAAGAATTTGACTCACAATTCATTTGGACTACAACCCATTAATTATGACCATTGATGAGCTTATTACCTTAATTTTGTTGTTGCAAAATTTGCAAGGGATATGGTGTGATAATGTCTTGATTTTGAGTCAATTGATTAGGTAAATGATTTTCAAAGGTTTTAAGGGTTGCCTATCATTTCACTCTACATGTTTAAATTTTAGTTTTCATGAGGTCATTGCATATCAATAGGTACTTAAGGAAAACCACAACAGTCAAAGAAGATTACAAAATCTCACCCAAATTTGGGTTTTCAAATTTTCTTAAAATTGGTATTACACATTCAATGTTACACACACAAACCATGGCATTGCCAATACCTTCAATGGGTTGATGATTTCTATAAAAAATTATGTAATGTAACAACCACCTTGATGTAGGGGATGCATGAAAATGGAAACAAAATTATGACCAAGAAATTATTTTAGGTTTAACTTTTTGTAAGTTGATAGTATCTTAGTTTATAATCATCATAAATGTAATGATTTAAACAGTGGATCCTGGGTAAAATCATGTTACATCCATTACAAGATGATTACATACCATAGCCCAACTAACGAATTTAGTTGCTACTTTTAGAACATTTGGAGCACAAATTATAAACAACCACAATTGGAAGAAATTTCAAGGTTTTAGAAGCCTGATGTGAAGAATGCACCTCTAAAAAATACCCCACCTTTGCCCCACCTTCCTCTTGCATCAAATGTTTAATTAAAATTTCTACCAAGTTAAAACACTAGAAGAAATCATGTTCTTTGTAACCAAGAAATCAATAACTATAAGTCATAAATGAGTTTGTAAATGACTGTAGTCATAAACTATAACCTTGAATCCTACGTGGAAAAAGTTGTAGTCATAAATTAGTTATGCATATGACTAATGGATGATAATATGTTATTGTAATGTGGGAGGTCATATTTTTGTTGCTTGTATTTCATCCATACATCATCATTGATGAATGATAGAATGACATGGAAGTCTAGTTGTCATATTTCATTAAAAATAAAGGACAATTACTTTTTATTTATGATTATAAAATGACTATGCAAATAATGTGGAGAATACTCTATAGATGACATGGAAAGTTGTGGGGTTGAGTATTATGTGGTCTAATGCAATTTATTTGGGGTGCATGATGTGTCATTGCATGTACAAAGCAACAAGTCATAAATGACTACAAAATGACAATGTACCACTTCAAAATGACTGTATTTTATTGATGTGGCTCATGTACATGGCACTTCATAGTAACATTAAGTGACTAGAAAATGACAACTTGTAGCTTCACATAACTACATAATGAGTGATGTTTATTGACATGGAGCATGTAGACGTCACTTTATTGGGGCTTGAAATGATTGAAAATGACCAAACCTTACTATAAAATGATTGTTCAAACACTAAGGCAATCCCACTATCAAATGTTGTAACAACCTATTATTTGGGTCTTCCACTTTAAAGTGGTTACCATAGGCCTTCATCTTGGTGTATCACATTGCTACTTGAGAAGGTTTGTTACATAACAACACAACATCCAAAACATCCAAGTTGCCCAAATCCAATTGTTGCCCATGGATAACACCTTTGACCCAATCCACAAATGGAGGTGTGTTTGGGTTGAATTTTTGCTCTAAGTTCCATTTCTTACATAAGCAAGATGCCAAGAGGTTCACAATTAATATTATGACAACTTTTAAACAATTAAAAAAATGAAGATGACATGATAATGATCAACCTATTGATGTAAAAAACATCCACACAATTTATTGAACATATTACATCCATGGTGTCATGATGGAGATGCTGGCCATCACATATTTGTGTGCAACATCACGTAAACTTGGACTCATGAGGAATTTAGTACTAGCACCTTCTAGCACCTCACCTACATTTCCTTCTTCCTCATCAACATCCCATATTCATCGTTTCACTACATCAAACCTTTGTAAGTACTTAGTTATGGATCCCAAACACCCATCTCGTATGTATCCTTCAGCCATCGAGACTTCTGGCCTTGCCATATTATGCACATATAATTTCAAGGTTTTCATGTATCTTTCTACAAGATACATCCACCTAGTAGCTACTGGTCCACACATATCCAACTTGTCCACTAGGTGGTACAACTAATGTGTCATGATGTCAAAAACGGAAGGTGGAAAATGAATTTCCAACAAGGTTAAACAAATTGCCACATCTATGCAAAGTGATTCAATATCCGAAAGGTTCCAAACTTTATTACAAAGCCTCCTAAATACCCTTGAAATCCTCATGATTGCCATTCAAGGTCTCGGAGCCAACAAACCTCTCAATGCCAATGGCATTATCTATTGCATCAATACATGATAGTTGTGGGACTTTAATGTGCCAAAATTATTCTGCCTAATGTACAATCCCATAGCTAAAACATGACCCGATGGTGTTCTTAAATTTTCAGAAGCAAAAATATTGAATTCAATAGTTGTCAAAACATATGGGGCTTCTGGTTTTAACATCTTCCCACCTCTTCTAGGCTTGGCAATTAACCATAGATGTGGTTCAATACCCCTACGTTGTAAATCACGTCATACTTTCATAGTGTCTTTCTCCCTTATGATTATTTTAAAAAAGTTCTTTGCAAAGTTTTGTTCACAATGCATAACATCCAAAGTATTTCATAGCAGCAAGTTCTGTCCAAATCATAACCATAACCAACATTGTTGGATATAATGCACCAACAACCAATTTATTGAGTTTGGAATTACATTCCTAAAGATGAGGGGGGAAAAGCAAACTTGCCATTAAGGAAGATTGTACAACACACTTTTTCATTTCACCCCATGTTCTTTTGAGGGGTTTCCAAAACCACCTTCTCTATTGCCTGAGTTGAGCCATTATTTGTAATGATTTGTTCGATATTTGCTTTTGAGTTGTGATTAGACATGGTCTATTTTGTGTTTCCAACATCCCATCGAAATGGTCTACCATTTTAGCTGACCTGTACCGTGTTTTTCTGGTAGTCAACGTCGTGTTGTAGTGTATGTTTGTTTCCCAAGTTCCACTGAATGTTCACCCTTGAATTATGGTCTACAAATTGGACAAGCAACATACCTTTGGTGTGCCACCCCAGCAACACAACCATAACCAAGGAAATCATGTACAATCTAAAGTAAAACGCCTTTCAATGTGAAGGTCCTAAAGCCCATTGGCTTTAGCACATCATACGTAGGAACTCCCTCCCACAAGTGTTGTAATTCTTCCACTATGTTGTAAATAAACATCAAAATTATCCAATGTAATTGATTCTTTCCTTGGAGTCAACAATGTAAACATCACAAAAAAGTTCTTTGTTGTTAAGCATGGAAGAATATTATAATTGAGCATGTTGAATGGTTCAATTTGTACAAGTTCATAGCATCTATTGCAAGATTTAGGTGCACATGCCTAGCATTTAAAACAAGTGTTGGAAACCTTTCATTAATGTGTTTCCATGCTTTTGAGTCACATGGATGTCTAACAAATCCATTTGGAATACATCTTTGTGCATGCTATAACATTAGACTGGAAATGGCAAACATCCTAAACATTTTCTAAAGTTTAGGAATAATGGGAAAATGTCTGAGTACTTTCTGGTCACTCAAGGCAAAACAAGAAAAAACACATACGATCTTTATTACCTAAGCTAGGAGAGTCATTACGAAGAAGCTTGAGGTTGCAAGAAGTTGTAGGTGCCTTGGAAGGGAAGGAGGGTGAGGAGCGCGAAGAATATGATGATTGTAAGAAAATGGAGGATGCATCTATAGAGACAAAGATAGATGATGTAGATTACACACCAGGTGTAATGTTGTTGACATTTTTTTTATAAAATTCTTTAGGTTGTTATGTAATAAAAGACAACTTGCTCTTGTTCTAGTTCTCTACATATGTAATTAGAAAAATTTGTTATCTGATTCTTTAGCTTACTTTGCAATTTAAAATAAAGTTTGCAACATTATTATTTTCTAAAGCTATGTTTTTGTTCTTTAATTCTTTAGTTGATTCCTTTGTTATTAGTAGGTTTGATTTTACCTCCCCAAGGTTTCAAGTTATTGCTTCCTCAACCCATATGTGATATTCTTTTACTTTCGTTTAAAACTTCAACTTTGCATTTTGCTCTACAAATTTGCAATTGTTGAGGCTATGGTTACCTTCAAAATGTTTAGCTCATGCACCTAATCTAGTCAACAAGTTTGTATGCAAATGCAAATTCCAAAAAAACGTAAGTGAAGTAAATGCATTAAACTAAAGCTTTGTTCAAACACATGTGTGAAGCTTGGAAGAGTTTTAAGTCACATCACAATGTTCAAAATGTAAAGCTAGTACATTACATTCATGTGGTAGTCTATGTTGCTAAGGCTAGTTGAAATGCCAACCTTTGCAATGTATAGAATTTGTTACACTTGCATGGTTATATTAACTTTCACACTAATTAATTTTCTTTTGTCACATGGTTTGAATATCATGTAGAACTTGAAGATGAAAGGGAGTAATACATGAGGCCCCTAGAGTTGTGGGAGTAAAAAATGCAACAAAATCAGACAAGAAAAGAAAGTTGTTACAAACAGAATACTTTGCAACTTTTCATGTACCTATTATGTAGTAACATATTATGTAGCAGCTTGTTATGCAGTAATGTGTTGAGGGGCAGTGGCAATGGCAACCACCACTTGGATGGGTGCAATAGCCAATAATGGTAATGGTAAAACCTACTAATATGCCTTCATATCCTAGGCCATGGATGCAAATGCCTACAAGTAATGTTGGCCAATTTGCGGGGGCAACAAGTGAACCATTAATGCAGCAAACACCATCTATGCAAAGAGGAATTACACATCCAATGAAGCTAGAAAATGAAGTTAAAATGGCTCAAAGAACAAGCAAGAAGGAAAATGATGCAAAAATTGAAGCAAAAGGAATCAAATTGACAAAAACCCCATTAAATTCAGATATGGGCAGGGGGTGACATTGATGGAAAATGTGATGGAAAGAACTCATGGGATGAAGTAATGAAAACTTTAATTCTATGGATTTTAAACATCAATGTTCTCACTTGGGAAGGCCATTCCACAAACTCACTACAAAAGTTAAAGGCAACCTTAGATAAGGAATTTGAGTATGTGGACAATGAACTTTCAACAATGGGGTTCAAAATGTGGTGAAGAGGTGGTTCAAAATTTAAAAAAGTAAATTGAAAAGTAGATTATTGGCAGGGAAAACAAAATGCCCAATCAACATTGAGCTTGCATATTGGGAAAAGTTGAAGGTTTATTAGAGTAAACCTAAAAAAAAAAAAAAAAAAAAAAAAAAAAAGAAAAAACACAAAAAAAAAACAAAAAACAGGCGGAAGGAGGGGGGAAAGGGAAAAAGAGGGAGGA
>Ga0116231_10002625_pt1 | contig 37565 bp, 37 predicted proteins | sample S1TSphgellanicum_2_FD_89695 | JGI IMG/M metagenome (GOLD analysis project Ga0116231, IMG submission 89695) | Host-associated microbial communities from peat moss isolated from Minnesota, USA - S1T2_Fd - Sphagnum magellanicum MG | ecosystem: Host-associated > Plants > Peat moss > Unclassified...
CCCTAGCCGCCACTATTCAACCTAACCTAACTACTAGAAGGATGACAATACTATTCATCCATTTGATGAATGTTTAACACATTCATCAACATTGGGAATTAGAAACAAATAGTATTTCTAACACCCTAAACCTATAAACCCTAAATAGGCACTACTCGCTACCATAGCACACTATATGTTATAGCTAACACACATATGGTCATGACACGGCCACCAAAAAAAATATTTCCTAACCCTTTTCAATAGGCAACTAGCTCACTTATATAATTTTCATAAAGGATAAATGATTTGGCGGCCACCAAATCGTTAATAAAGTTTCCACAAATTAGTAATGAACTAATTAATGGTCACCACATCATGTTTTATACCCTTTTCCAAAGCAAATGATATGGTGGTCACTAGATATATAATTACATTGCACTTCAAGGGGATTATTTGTTGCCACCAAATCACAATTATCGATGTGACCTTGGAGATGTAGTGATTTGGCAGCCACTAGATGGTTATTTTCTTCCCTCACATGCATATTGATCTGGCAGCCATTAGATTAATTTGTTCGTGATTTTATGTAGGTAGAAATCTAGTGGCCATTAGGTCATTTCTTTTGCCATTCAACAACTTGAAATTACGATGTGGTGGCCACCACATGGTTAGTTTGCTTAATGTTGGAGGAGGTGACAATCTAATGGGAACCATATCGTTACATGGGTGAATCTTCCTTTTGGTGTTGATCTAATGGCCATGAGAAATTGTGGCATGGGTTAGTTTTTGATGAGGTTATGATCTAATGGCTACTTGATCGTTATGTTTGTGACAAGTGACTTTAATATCAATCTGGTGGCCACCAAATCATTATGTCTTCGAGAAGTGACCCTAGCCACTAGATCATTACATGTGTGAAGAATGCAACTAACGATTTGGCAACCACCATATCATTTTGTCCCTAATTTTGTGTGGATATCCCCCCACAAACGAGCACAGTTAAACCAAAACTCTATTCCATTGACCTTAATCTTAATGCATGAACTTAAACCCTTATTCACCCAATGGTTATTATCTAGAACTTGTGGGAAAAAATTCAGCTCATATTTTAAAATTCAATTTGTAATGATTGATTTTCTATGATATGTTTGCAAACCATTCTTCTTTAAATTCAAAGTTATTTCCCCCTTAAAACTTGTTAAATTGCTTCCAATGTCTTACTTTATTTTATGGTTGGGCATATTAAGTTGTTAAGACTTAAGCCACAATCTGGGATATACTTAAATGTTGCAAAAGATGGTATGTACACTATATTGATACTCCCATTGTTTACTAGTATCTAGCACTTGGGGTAAGGGATGGGGAACTTGTGGGAAGCACTTAAGGTCCTTTCCTGGAACTCAACTTGAATTGCTTGATTTCTTATGTTATGTTTACAAAGTTCGTTCTTCCTTCAATGCATAATTGTTTCCCCCTAGAAATTTGTTCAAATGCTTGCATGGTCTTTTTTGTTATGTGGTTTGTCAAACTAAACTATTTGGACTTAAACCACAATTTGGAAGGTAAATTATTGTAGAGGATGGTATGTACTATATTAATAGCCCAATGTTTATTGTTTAATATTTTGAGTAAGGGATTCATGAGGAACTTGGATTCTGTTTGATAAGTCCTAGAAGTCATTTTTTGTACTTTAATTTGCAACAATTGATTTCCCATGATATGTTTGCAGACTTCATTCTTCTTGAAATTCAAAGCTGAACATCCTAACATCAAAGTAAGGCAAAGGACATTTGAAAATTGAAAGCCTTATTTGAAATAAATTTATGAAAGCATAACACATGTTGTTGCAAATATCACATTGAGGTTGATGAGTTTTGTCTTGGTTGCAATAACTTGAGGGCTATTGATAAGGGCATTCATGATTAGATTAGTTGTTAATGTGATTGTGAACACCTCTATTAGCATGAAGGGGAAGGTGGGGAGGGAGAGTGCTAAGCCTCAAGTAAGTTGTACCTTAGCATCATTAAACTTTCGGAAGAGGTTGTTTGTCCTAAAGGTTTGTTTGATGAGTGGCATCTTAGAGAATGCCTTCTAGGGGAATGTTTGTTGTGTGGTGTTGAAACCTTGGAATTTTGTCCATGTGAAACTGATGTAAATATTGTAGCTCTCATGCAATGGCAATGATATGCTTGATTGTGGTTGGGAAGGACAAGGCAGGGAATGAGAGTGAACGCCTGAAATTAGAGTACATGGAAACCATTCCAAGCATTTTTATAGACTATCTCAAACCTAAACTCGTTGCATTCATAGAACACAATTTTTTTGCTAAATGGCAGGATATACAGTTCAAAAATCTTTTGGCTACCATCCCAATAAATGTTGTTTCAATCATTGATTTTGTTGAAAATTATGGGTTCAAGGTGCAAAATGAAGGTCAATCTATGCATTGGCACATTACTCAGGTGAACATTTTGGTCCACATCACATATAGGTGGTTGGTGCCACTTGTTAATGATATTATCTAGGACCAAGATGAAAATCTAGGGGGGTGGGTGGAGGAACTTCACTTTTACATATTTGATGATATTCAGCATGATTCCTTGTTTATTCAACATTGTTTCATGCTCCAATGGGAACACATGACATCAAGGGACCAAGTTCCGCCCACCACACATTAGGTGTGGTTTGACGAGTGCGTTGCCCAGTTTAAGTATGCCTATCCCTTGTATTTTGTTGCCCAATATCTAGGTTTGATGATCGGGTGTCTAATGATTTGGAATTATTTTGAATCTAGACATGGCAAGGGTGAACATGATGGAATAGGGGCTATAGTCAAATGAACACTCACACAAGAGTAGTTGAATGTTAATGCAAACAATTGTAATGTGCAAAATAAGTTTGTGACTATTTGATAGATGTTATGTAAAATAGGCCTACTTCTTCATATGTCAAGGAGAAAACACCTTTGAAAAGGTTCTTTTAGCACATTGGTATTTTTGTTGTTAAAAGATACATATCTCGGGAGTGTGAAATTGTGAAGGGCAGTAGGAAAATCCACCAGATCCAAGCCCATGGGGATCCTTTGAACCCCATGGTTCGAGATTTGGCATGTTTTTGTGAGTATTGTTTAAATGAGGATTGGGAATTTTGTGTGAATGTGGCCCATATTGAACAGTGGTGACTTGAAACACTACAACCGTCGAATGTAACTTCAGCTCAAAATCTCAATGTCGTTGACGAAGCAGATGTTGGCCAAGAACTTGACTTTGGGTCTAACGGGGAATCTTTAGATGCAACATTAAAAGTAGATGATAATTTTGTGGTGCCTGTTGAGGATGGTAATCATGAGAAAGTAAAGTTTTACAAAATGTGTTGTGAAAGGCTGCCCTTCACCTTGGATGTTGGGGTGGGGTTAATTTTTTGGGATGCAACCTATTCTGCTCGAGAAGTTGTGGTATCATGGAAATACTAGAAGTCTTGGGTCATGTTGAATGATAACCTAGTGGGTTATGCCTATTCACATTTTGTTTGCTGTGCAAAGTTTTCAATGCCATTAGGTTACGCATTAAGTTAAAGGCAACACCCAAGTGTTTACTCTATCAAAAAACACCTTGGAGGCCATAAAAGCTAGCATATGGCATGATTCTGATGAAGAGTAAAGAGGTTTACACTACACAAGTTCATATTTCTAGTAAGTTTCCAAGCTTACATTATAATTATTATAATTTTCCTTGTTGTCCAACTTGCCTAATGTAATCAAACTCCAACCTATAACCAATTTGAAGAAACTTGCCCTTGATTAGCTATCTTGTTGAACAATAGGAACTTGCATTGTAATGATCATTTTCTTATAACTAGTTTTTAATGAAACTTTGGACTATATTTTAAAGTTTTTTGGCAGGATTAGGACAAAGATTGTAGAATTTCCTTGAATATTTAAATAGGTTCATCAATTTGGTGTTTTGGTGTAATTCTATTGATGTAAGAGATTGGCTGACTATGCAGATTCACATCAACTATTTCACCTTCCAACCCTTGCCTTCCTTCCCTTCATTTCAAGATTTGTTTTGACACTTGATTTTGATAATACTCTTAGGACAAAAATTGTAGAATTTCCTTGAATACTTAAATAGGTTCATCAATTTGGTGTTTTGGTGTAATTCTATTGATGTAGGAAATTGGCTGAAAGATATTTAAGTATTCAAGGAAATTCTACAATTTTTGTCCTAAGAGTATTATCAACATCAAGTGTCAAAACAAATCTTGAAATGAAGGGCAAGAAGGCAAGGGTGGAAGGTTAAACTAATTGATGTGAATTTGCATAGAATACTAAAGATAGGCAATGCTTGCACAAGGTTTCCACTAAAATTATCAAGCTAGTTGCAACTCATTCATGGAAAGTTGTTGTTTAAACTAGTAGTTCGCTTAAAAGTTTCAGGGTAAACTTTTGTACTTGGGGATTCCAATTTACAAAATGTGAAGTGGGTGAAATTTGCAATTCAAGTGTAAAGGCCATTACATCTATGAGAGGCCATGAATTTGGTCTATAAGGTCTATTGTGTAAATCATTTTTATTATTTCTGCAAAAGGTAGATACCAATTTATTCTAGGAAAATCTACAATCAAATGGGTCTAAACACATTAATTCTTTTAAGGTGACGTCTGCAAATGTATTCACATTCTCATTGGCAATCTATAGACATCACCTTAATAATTGCCAATGAGATTGTTTTCTTTGCCCCAACAAAGTTAATAATATCAACAAACTTTCAACCTGAAATCCATGTTATGTTGAAGGTTTCATTTTATTACTGAAACCAATGGTGTAGTTGATGGGGGTGCAAGGGGCATCACGAATTTGAACTTGATGGAGTGAAACAAGCTTTGGATTATCATCAAGAAATTAATTGATCTTATAGTATGTCCCTAAGACATAGTCATATTTGCAATTTATTTATTTATTTCCAATTTGAACAATTACCAAGTGATGAGGAACCAAACAATGATAATTATACCAAAGTTCAATATGGCTAGAATTTTTTTGATGGGTGTTCTTGTTTTAGAGGTAATGAAATGAATATATGGATAGGGGCAATGGTTTAATCTACAAGGTTACAATCATGTTGTGACCATCTATTATCACTCCAAAGCTAATTCATTTTATATAAGTGATTGTTTCCATACTTTTAAACTAGTGCTATTTGTGTATTCCTAGGTTTACAATTAGCTTTAATATGTACTGAATCTCAACATTGGAGATGAGTACCTTACCTTCAAAACTTGTCTCAAGTTGGATCTAAATATTTCTAGACATAACAAATTACGTGGGATCATATTCCAAGTAACACTTCTTTTTCCATGTCTTCCTATTTTTTAAAACTTGCAATAATATATTTAATCTTGTAACCAATTTAATGAAACTTGCCCTTCCTATGTGAGCCATACCAACACAACCATGTGTGGTAGTCTCAATTTTTAACAGTTGCATCAGGGATATTTGAATGTGGTAAGGTTATTAAGGGTTTTTAGTAACTTCATGGTAGAATAAGGAATGATGAATGCACATGGTTACGTGGGGGGTTGTTTTCTTTTCCGAAATACAATATTAATGAATAAGGTGTTGGGTTAGTTTTTTTCTTCAATAAAAAGCTGGTAACCATAGTTTTAAAACCTTAGTTGCGTAATTAGGGGTGAAAAATCTCTAGAGGGTTGGGGGTAAAAGCAAACACCAAAATTCGTGATGTTTAACAAAACATTGGTCTTATTTTAGTACTTAATGAGTACCATTGAGATTCCTGAAATAGTTGAAGGGGTGTCAATGAAAGGTCCAATAAAGATAGAACAATCTTCAAGCCTTATGAACATAAGATTAATTCGAAACAACTTAACGATTAAATAAATAGTGTGATAGGGTGGTAATGGTAACATGAGTTTCATAATGAATGAAACATTTATTTAGATTATGGATAAGCTCAGCGAGGAGCTGTAATTACATGTTGAGTCTTGGGCTATGCCATAGTTCGTATCTACAGGAAATATAAGATGTGTCAAATGGTGCAAACTAGGTAGTCTGATGCGCCCCGAAGTTCCTTGTTAGACCCAAAAAAGGTCCAACTATGTTAAAAAGCAGAAATAGTTGGAAATTGGTGCCGTTCTCAGCTTCCAGCACTAAACGGGGTGAGAAGGGCATGCTGAAAGCTCTAGGATTAGACTAGGAAGAAGGACAAGCTACTTAGTTATTCGATACTGCGTCCAATCCAACCAACAAGTTGGTTAGAACTCATTCTGCACACTTTTGGTGTTGGGACAAGCCATGGGCAACCTTGGACTCACTGGACTCACTTGACTCAGCACGACCCGGACTCGAGGGAAGCCACCAGCTTCCCCCATATAGTATTCTTTGCGTCTCTCCATTGCACTTGCATCCGAATGGCACTTTTTCCCAGGACTCCCAAGGTGGAGTCCCGAAATTGTCCCGATTTGGACTCCTGGGACTTTGGGCGTTCATAACTTCTCGCTCCAACCTATGATTGGGACAACGTCTCAAGCAAACTTGTAGCTCTCCTTGAGAGCTTTCCAACGGTGTGTCGCACTCCACCTGCACACACCAGGATCGGGTCAATTCTTGACTTTTAGTGGTTGGGAGTCAAATTGTCAGTTTGACTTTCGGCACTTCTTTCACCCATAACTTGTGGTGCAGATGTCCAAATGGCTCATGCAAGGCCATTTTAGACATCTACACTCTAAGACCTTTCCAATGGTATAAAAAACACTTCAATACAAGGTGTTTTGACCCCTACAATCGTGTTCTAATTTTTTGGGAGTCCCGGAGGACTCCCAAGTCTCATTTTCGGGAGTGTGAGTGGCGACCTCACACTTCCCTCAAAGTGGGGTTGCGACACTCTCCCCCACTAAAAGAAGAGGTTAATGTCCTCATTGACATTTAGAAATTTCCTTTCGCAATTATAATCACTTTCTTTGGATCCTTGGCCATCAAATGCCGACTTTTGCAACAGGACCTTGCCTCAAGCTAACTTAGGCGTCCCCAAGTTTCCAACATTTTCTTGGCAAGTCCAAGGGCATCTCATAGAAAACCCTTAACTCTTACTCCGTCAAAAGACTAAGTTAGCCTAATTGACGGAGCCTTCATTTGGGAGGCCATTCTTTTAACATTCCCCTCATGAGGACTCAAGTCAAGTCTAATCTTGACCTAAGCTATTGACACGACTCCTTTCCCAACCTTATGCCTTGATCACAACAATCAAGCCTTGACTAAAGGTTTTGCTTATCAAGTACGAGAAGCGACACTTAGGTTTTGCCAAAACCTAAGTCCAAACTACACGATTAAAATACGCAAATGGGGTCATGACTTCCCGCGTTGGCCGCCACTACCAACCAACCCTTTTGGGATGCACTTAAGGCTTGTGCATGTCCCCGCAAGCTCACCTTGCTTGCCTCCTCTTTTGGGGCCAAGTTTCCCTTAACCCCAAAATAGGAGTCTGATTTTGATTTGAGCCTTCGCAAGGTAGTTCCATTTGTCCAATGCCATTTGACAACCCTACTTGCCTTCATGCAAAAATTCTCGTGATACAATCTCTTTGAAATTTTTAGCCCTTTTATTTCACTTGCAACTTGATGTGGTACATTTTATGTGACACTCTGCCCCATTAAAAGAAAGGTGATGTCCTCATCACGTTCTACGTCTCTTCTTTGCCGGTCTAGTGTGGAATTCTTCTATGGCTTCTTGGGCATGTTCCATGTCGGATTCATTCACCCAAGATGCCTCTATTGGATGGTATCCTTTCCACTTCACTAAGTATTCCCGCTCTTGTCCTTTTAGTTGCCTTGACTTGAGCATGGCCTCCACCTCAAACTCTGATTCATTATGAATCAAAGCTGGTGGGGGCCTTGAGTTGTGCTCTCGATTAAGCCTTGAAGCATCACGGGAGACCGGCTTCAAAAGAGACACATGATATGTGGGATGAACTCTAAGGTTTTCCGATAGTTCTAACATGTTCTAAGATTGTGTTTACATCATTTTTAGTCCTCAATCCTAGGACCAGAGGACTAAACAAATGCTTGAATTGAACATTAAAAATGACGTAAACATTGTAGAGTACAAAATTCAAGGTCTAAAACAAAAATAAAATACGTTCAAAATTTGAAAACCAACTTGCCTCCTTTCTTGAAGGAAATGTGTGACATGTGTTTCCCAATTTTGGATTCCCATTCGACGATGGAGGACATTTTTCTTGTTGGGGCTAACCCTTGTTTTTTCAAAGTACCATACTAACAAGGGCTTGGACATCCTTTACTAATGCATCTTTTTAAACTCTCCTATGCCCCTTATAACATCCCCGCATACCATTTACTCTTTTGATATCCCCTATTTATTTATTTTTCCATGCACTAATTGACTATGTAGTACATAGTAAATTGGAATTAAAAATTGCATCACAAAAACCCCCACATACTTCTAGATCCACTGTCGAAATTAGGGTTCGATGACTCCATTAGATCTAGGATGTTGGAGTTTTCATGAGGTTCCGCCGTCACTCCCACACCTTACGCCTACCTTAATTTATTAAATAAAAGAACCTCAACCCCTTTTCAATGCAAGTACCACATTGTCTCTGCTACCCTCTTGGTTTTTTGTTGATGCAGGTGAGCATTTAGTCATGGCGAATGATGTCGCTACGCCCTCGAATCCTCTAATTTCACTAATAGAAAAGGAAGAGCTTGAAGAAGCATTGCCTGACGTGAAGGTCTCTCAACGGTCGTGCGAAGAAAAACCGTCCAGAAGAATGGTGCGCATTCGAGTCGATCGTTCGGCATGGGATCGTCGGTTGTCTCCTAACCCACATGCTTTAGCAATCTATTTAGAATTTGTTCTTGCCTATGGAGCCGCACCAAAAAGGTTTGAAGAGTGTCAATGTGAAGTTGACGATGTTCATCTTCATTATCGAACTTGGGTTCCTGGTGATGGCCATTATCGTTGGTTGCGAGGCCCAATCAATCCCCTTCCCATGGAGCATCGAGCCGAATACGTAGCTCGCACCATTCGTCGCATTCTGGAGTTTTTGCAATTGTGATTTATCCCCTTAAAGTTATTTACTAAGTTGTAATTTACCTGAGGCCACTTAAGTGGAAATATTAATGCCTAAGTTTGATTTTGATTTTATTTTAGAGTCTGATAAAAGCGAAAACTAAATAAATATGTATTAGGACTGCATCTCAGAAATCTTTCAAGTACATCATTCGTGCCTGAAGATTATTTTACAGACTAACCTACTATTGTCGTGGTGAGATGTTATTACTAATTATGGGCTTGTATTCCCAATATATCAATAAATCTAATTTAATTCTACATCCCCTTTCCTTTCTCTATAACATAAAAGGATCATGCACTTAAAAGGTTTACTAGGTCTTAAAATTAACTAAGCCTTGCATCAATTTAAATAAAAGAGTCCTCTACGCTGAATTATCCAAAAGCTAATTCAACTCTTAATAATTATTACTTGGAGGTTTATCAAGATTCAAATCATTAATACTAAGGAAAATTATGGAACTAAAGCTTAGCAATTTGTGGTATAATAATCCATGGCTCATAGAATGTTGTGGTGCGCTTTGCACCACCATGGCCCACCAGCAGTCCATCATGACATTCCTTCAAGAGCAACTCCTTTACTCTCCCTTCCAGCACATAGAGTCGTTTTTGTTTGTACCACAATAGTCCATTTTGCAAATGGAAGTGGGACTTGGCTCCATTTTGAATGTTTTGCTTTACCTCTTTGACAAATGCATTTCGGCGGCTTGCTAGTCCAACTTCCTTTTGAAGTTCCGTCTCTCCCACATACACCACTTTAAGTTGGTGTTTCCAACTCAACGCATCGAGCACTATGTTCTCCTTTTCGGGCTTGTGTCAGATGTCCACATTGAACAATGTTAATGTGTCTTGTCACCTTACTTGTTTGGATGACAACTTGGGTTGAGTGGCAAAATACTTCAAGGTCACATTGTCGGTCCACACCACCACGTCCTTGGAGCCTATGTAATGGCCCCAAGTTTTGAGACAATGTATGCCCGCCCACATTTCCTTCTCGTGTGTCAGCCACCTTTTCTCTGTCTCACTCAACTTTTTACTCTCGAATGCCACCACTCTTCCTTCTTGCTCTAGGACTCCTCCAATTGCAAAGTTGGAGGCATCAGAATGGATCTCAAAGTCTTTGTCAAAGTCAAGCAACTTCAACACCAGCGACTTCACCAAAATACCTTTCAAGGTTTCGAAAGCTTCATCACATGCTCCTTCCCATTTGTAAGTGACGGCGGACTTCTTCAAGAGGTTTGTCAAAGGTGCGGCTATCTTCGCAAAGTTCTTTATGAACTTGGGATAATAGGAGGCCAATCCCAAAAAGGATTTTAAGGCCGGCACCAACTTGGGTGGTTCCCAATCCACAATTGCCTTGACCTTGTGATCATAACTTGCCATAACTTGCCATAACTTGTGCTGTCGATGTTCAAATGGCTCATGCAAAATCATTTCGGACATCTACACTTCAAGACCTTTCCAACGGTATAAAAAACATTTCGATGCAAGGTGTTTTGACCCCTGCAATGGCGCTCTGAGTTTTTGGGAGTCCCGAACGCCTCCCAAGTCCCATTTTTGGGAGTGTGAGTGGCGACCTCACACTTCCCTCAAAGTGGGGTTGCGACAAAACCCTTGCTTTCCCATTCATGTACTTGAAAAACACTGCTTCTTTGTGGGGTGATGGTGGAGGATATAACTTTCAAAAGGATCGCACTAATGCCACGAACATAACAATTTAAACAAATAATCCTTGCATCTCAAACCTATGAGAAGCCTCTACGATTGACAGGTTTAGGTGGCTGGGGGAATGTTAAAACCCTAAGAAACTTAGGATAGAAAGATGATGGGAAAGACATAAAAACTTTTGATGTCCCCAAAACAATCACGCCATGATGTGCAAAATTCACATCCCCAAAACCATGATCATGTAATGTCATCAAAAATGCATGTCACCAAAATCCACACCATGACATGGAAAATCCACATCATGAAAAATTACGTCATGCTATAATAATTCATGATAGAAAAAATTCATGTCATGCCGTGGAAAATTCACAGCATGGAAAATTCAAATCACCAAATGAATCACCTCGTGCCATGGAAAATTTGTGTCACGAAAAAAATCACCTCATGTTGTGGGAAATTCACGTCACCAAAAAAAATTATGTCATGATATGGAAAGCGTGCTTTCAAATTCCCCCTATACAACAAAAATTCACATTGTGTCCTATGTTTTTTTTAGGAGTTTTTGTTTATAGCCAAAGTGGCTACAATGTCACAAAGGTGTTGAAAAAGTGGTTGTAGGACAGTTTAGCTAGGCCTTGCTATAAACCAAATATGAACTACAAATTGTGATGATACTTCTATATTTTGGCAACACATTAAATTCACCAAGTATAGAAATTTGGTAGGATTCTCTCACTTTCAATATCACTTTATTTTCATATTCTAAAGATTTAATTTGATAACTCTCAAGATCAATTTATTTTCATATTTTTAACATTTGACTTCACTTTCTGGCGATATTTTGATATTTCATCGGGTAATAAAAGCTAGCTATCACTAATGTTGGTTGGATGTTGTTTTTGTATTTGGTTATTAGCCCAGGTTTAATTTTAGTCTATGTATCAAAGTTCAAGTTTTGAATTAGCCATGTAGAAACCGATTTAGCCTAGTTCTTATAAATTTGTCGCCCATAAATATTCTTTTGATGTCCAAGGGTATCACTTTAACAAAAATATTATCCTAGACCTATCTATTGATGGGACAACTTGATGTTCATTTTTTTCCATTTGAACATTTTTCACCCATGTAAGTTACCTTGAATTTATACTTAACATCTACAAAAGGCACATGGATAAATGAAGTGAAGGAGACACAAGGAATGTCTATTACATCCATATTTTTCATCTTTAATAGAATACAAAGGATGGGTTTTCTAGTTTGATAACCAACCCATAGAGTAATTTTGGTGGTTCTCTGTAGGATATGAAAAAAAATAAAGTGCTTCTTGCCTCTAAACAAAATAACCTAAATAGCCAATTGATAACTTGTTTGATAAAACTAAAAAAAAAAGTTCATACCACGGGCATATCATGATTGACAAAACTCACATATTTTCTACCTTACGTGTACATGTGAAATGTTTTAAATAATTGTTGTTAAGGACGTTGAGGGAAAAAACTTCATTTACATATGGTGTCAACTGGGATTATTATGTATTTATAGTGTCATTGGGATTTTCAAGGGATTTTCCCTTCCATACAAAGCTAGTATTGATGACATCCTTTAATTTAGTCGCATAATATCATCATTGTAATTGGGCACTTGCAAACATGTTTATTCTTTGCTTGACACAATTGAAGCTAGTTTCATGCAATAATAACCATTGTCAATGATTTTTCCATGGTGTGTACAACCTAATTCCCTAGACCTTGATATCATACCTCTTCCAACAACTTCTATGTTTTTAGGGTTTTGAACAACAATTAAATCACCTATTTGGAATTGTACACACCCAAAAGGGACCCACCATACACATTAGCATGATATAACCATTGTTCACATCATCATGTATGAAAACCAACATTATTTTATACACCTGCCACACACATTTTACACAATGCTCAAGAATCATTTGAAGGTGTTTGCCATTTTCCAATTACATAGTAGGATTAGGTCAAGTTTTAAGATGTGAAATTTGTGCTTGTTAATCTCATCTTCGAATGGTAAACAATGCATGTTTTAGATGGACTAATCAATGATTTCATGAATAAGCCCGATCCACATCATTGCATTGTATTTTTTCATTATATGTTAGGATTTCACCTTTTCCTTCATGCATGGCTCTTTATGTGTTCTAGACCATGCTCGAGTGTTGACACAACCTTGAGTGGTATTCAATGTCCTTTTTTTCTTGCCCAATGCTTGGGATATAGGGTTAAAAGGTTGAAAAATGATTGGGTTGCCCTACATAATATATAACATATGTGTTGACCATAAAAGCTAAACCCATTGCTCCAACATAGTCCAAATGCTCCAAAGACTCTATGAATCCACGTCATGAAACTACATACCTCTGTAAAATGGGCTCCATGTGTGGACCCATTTGAATTGAATCTTCCATGGTTTTGCAAACTACTTGATTATCTCTTTCATGACCTTGCATTTCAACCCTCAATTCTATTCAAATCCTCCACCAACTATGATGGAAATCATTAACACTCGAAGGTCTAATCCCATTAAATCAATGGACTCATCTTTGTCATAATCAAACCCATGTGAAAACAACCTAGAGTTGTTGGCTACACATTTTCCATTTTTGTATTATGATTGTCTTCCCCTAGTTATAATGGCCTCCCTCATCATCATGGATGTTGCAACCCTAGCTTTGGGCTCACAACCAAAGCAAAGGGGTTACAAGGTTATGGGCCAAAAGGAAGCCCAGGAGTCAAGGCAAAAAGGTTGCAAGGGTGCAAGCCAATAAGAAGCCTGGGAGTCATATCACATACTCCCGGGAATGTAAGAAAGTTTGAGGGAGTATGAGGGAGTGAACCCTCACACTCCCAAAGCAACTCCCACTTTGGGAAATGGAGTCCTGGTGAACTTCTGAAACTTCAGAGAGTGATTTGAAAGGTCAAAACTCAATGGCTTGTGTCGTTCTTTATATCATTGGAAAGCTCTTGGAACTTAGATGTCTAAAATGAGCTCACATTGCTCATTTGGGCATCTAAAACATAAGTTATGGCCAAAAAAAGGGTCGGGAATCAAACTGCCAGTTTGACTCTCGACCAGAAAAAGTCAGGAATCAACCTGATTTACTTGGCTACAGAGGGCGTGTGACATATCGTTGGAAATTTCTCGACAAGAGCTACAACTTTGCTTGAAACTGTATCTCGATCTAAGGTTTTCTCGTTAAAGTTATGGGGCTCTAAAGTCGCGGAGGTCCCAACTGGTGCGATTTTGGGACTCTCACTCGGGAGTCCCAGGAGAGATAAGCCATTTGGATGTAGGCTCCGTGGCTAGCCACAAAATATAATATAAGGGGGAAGGTGGTGGCTTCCCCCAAGTCCGGGCTGTGGTGAGTCTAGTGTGTCTGTGTTGCCCGTGGCTCGTCTTAGCACCAAAGGTGTTCCAACTATGCAGTAACCACTTTGTGTGGGTTATGTGTAGGCCTGTGTGAGTGAGTGAAGCTTGTCAACTCTTCCTAGTCCCATCCCGGAGCTTCAACATGCCCCTCTACCCCTCAAAGTGTTATGAGCTAGGGAGGGTGCCTCAACTCCTCCTTCTATTGTCTTCTACTTGGACTCACATTTGAGTCCTTCGAGGAGTTGGGAGTGCGTTAGGCCACCTACACATACATGAAGAATTATCGTATGCACAATTTCTTATGGAACATGTAACAACAAAATTTTCCAAATGTTAAAGAGATGTAGGACAAATTGTTTTTATGGGCTTTTAATAAGGTTTCAATAGTTATAACCTTAATTTGCATATATTTTTTAAACCACATAAGAGGGTAAAAAGGTTTACATATCATGTGTTAGTTGCACAATGATACATGGTGTTCAAAGGGAGATCAAAATCATAGAACAAGGAATTTTCATTTGTTGCAACAAAATGATGTTAGGGGCTTCACCTCTATGCCATGCATATGGAGGACATTGTTAAACCTTATGTGAATTACATTATAGCCATGCATGATCAATAATTGTAAGATTGAAAAAATGACATATATTGTTGTGATGTCACTTGTACATCAAACCTAGGTAGTTGCAGGATCATGAAGGCACACTACACAATATGCATTTGTTGCTACTCAAGACATTAAGTTCAATAATTTCACACTCTAAATTTGTAATATTGATGTGTGTAATTTGTAATATTGCATGCTTCATACATGTAATAAATCAGGAAATTACAATAAAAAAATTTATAGATAAAAATTTAATCTTCAACTTGCCCATAAGATTATATGAACAAATCAATGATATTGATTCGGGTTTTTATGGAAGTCCTTCATTCAAAATGGGGAGTTCAAAATGAGTTGTGTGACTTGGGACATTAATGATGACATGGTTTTGATGTGCTTAAGGTCCAATATTATTATTTTTTGGTTAGCATGGTGCTAAAAGTTGTATATCTTCAGCAAGGTATCAAAAGACTAACTTGGGGGTTTGGGGGTAGGGGGGGAATGTAGACAACAAACAAATAAAGCGTCATCAAAAGTATATACAATCATTGATGAAGTTTCATTTGCCTAGAATGTTGGACATAAATTCACCAACAAGCATCAATTGGTCTCACTCATCCCACCTAATGACAAAAGACAAGCACATAAGTAACTTGTAAGAATTTCAAATTCTTCAAAAGTCCCTACCCTATAAATAAAAATGTAAATAATACATGCATACGTTTTGCACATGATGCCCATGGCATTTTCAAGCAAGGGCTCCATCAACACCTTAAAATATAGGATGTCCCATGTGCGGATATTTTTATCATCAAAAGTCATTATATAATTGTTTAATTGTTAGATTTGGCACTTAGTTATATAACCAACTTTATGATGAACTACTAATTGAGAAACCTAATGAACTTGAAAAATTTATATCTTCTATTGCATGATGTGAGCATTATGATTAGGGTCATCATAATTAATGATATAACTAGATTCATATGGAGTTTTAAAATCACACACAATATTTATGGCAACTATGGGTTAGCCTTTTGAGCTCCAAAAGATTAACACACAACATATATGTCAATTCAACTAATTGAAATTTATATTTTAATACAACCATTGCCACTTGTTATATCTTTGGCAAGGTGTAGGAACCCAAAACATTTAAAAGGACCAGCTTTGGTTATAACCAACACACATTTCTCCATATTTCAAATGAGCCAAGTTTTCTCTAACTTTTAGAAAGTCAATTAATCAATATGCAAAAGGCATGCCCATAGAATACATGCGTGGAAATATTTGCAAGTAAGCTCAAATTTTAAGTCCTTAAAAAAGTACATACATCTCAACTTGGTTGTAATGGTGAAAGCATCAAGGGGAGTTATGAGGCATTGAATTCCAATGTACACAAATCAAAAGATGTTATTGATGACAAGGTTTGCAAATTTCCTAGTGGATCAAAGCATGGATACAAATTGAATGTGGATGTTGGGAAGCCAAGTAACAAGGCATGAACATGGTAAGTGAAATCATGTTCCATGATTGAAACCAAAAGCTTGCCAACACATGGTTTTGTTAGTACAAAGTTGTGCATTATGTTTCCTTTCCCATGAATTGTTGTTGGAAGTCTCAAACATTATGATGATGCTAAAATAAACCCAAATTTAAGTAATACGTGGTGTGATCATTAGATATTCAAAATAATAATACATGAATGGTGCAAGCACAAAAAAAAGTTATGTGGTGTTGAAACCAATATATTTGGAAATTGTACATGTTTAAAGAATATTTGATCCTTTGTTATGGCAATTAGTGGTTAAAACAAAATTGTGTTACAAGAGGAGTGTAAGGTGTAAATGTGTTATAAGGAACCACAAAATATAAGGTTAATGTCCTTTCCAAGGACAAAATTTAACACGTGGCATTCCTATGTTGGTTAATTTTCCTAATTTTTGCATTTTTCATACCCAATTTATAATTATGTTTTAAATATAATTAATTTTTACTATATCTTGGTCTATATCATTTATATACAATTAATTCACGCCCTAAAAAATTTTTAAATGAATAACTCTTGTTAAAAACACATTTTTTTAATTCATGATTTTCAAGGTCAAAAGCATGTTTGAGAGTTAAATCAAAACAATTATATTGAAATGCGTTTAAAAATGAAATTTACTAATTTCAAGTGCTTTTTCTTTTATAATCATCAATGTTAAGACCCTCTTCAATTTTGAGAAGGAATGGTGCACATTTGATAAGGAAAAAGGATGTTTAAAAAAAAACCAAGTTGTCACAATTGTTTTGAACATGCAAAAGGATTCTTGAAACATTATCAATTTGCATCAAGTTTTGAACAATGGAACTTTATAAATAATGAGACTTAAAAAAGAAGATAAAATGAAAATCTAAATTGTTACTTTCCTCTTGTGATTTTTCAAAGATATAATTATAGTTTAAATAGTTATGACATAGTCCTTGGTTCCTTTAACACGTTTACACCTCGTAGGAAGAGGGTGGTTCCATGTATCATGTACAACTTGCATGATACAAAGATGTATTTATTTACCCCTAGCTTGAATACTGAATTTACTTTTCATGGTGATTCCAACATCATCCACTTCATTATTTGTTGTGTCCTACAAAGGCATTGGGGAAACTTGTTATGAACCAATATAAGGGACAGAGGAAAATCAACCACAAGCCCAATGGATAAGGTTGCAAGTATAAATGGTTAAGTTGTCCCAATTGTAATAATTAGGTCAAATGAAGCAAGGGTGAGTTCACAACTAAATACATTTAAAACAATGTTTTGGCTTGGAGCCTCCCATGACAAAGTTGTTTGTTGTTTGAGCTTCACCTTCATGAAGTTCAAAAACATGTTTTGTTGTCTAGCTTTATGTGCAAGAGCACCATATGTATTTGTCAATAACCCATATGGGTGCAAATTCTTTAAGGTGTACCAAAATCTTGTCACAATGTCACCTTTTTTTGTTTTTTTTACTTAGGCTTTTTTAACCATGTAAAGATACATTTATGGATGATTATGATAGAATCTAAAATTGTAATAGTTTAAAATATAGTCCTTCTGAAGTTTTTGACAACTTTTGATTCATTATTTTTTATGGGGATCAAAATATAGGGTCAAAAATACTACAATAAGGACTAGGCCATTTTCATCCTATGTGGTACACCTTGAAGGATTTTCACCCATATATAAAATGTGATGCATTCAATATAACTAAATTTAAATATTCACAAAATTATAGGTTCACCTTCTTTGGTTGGTGGTCCAAATATTGTGACATGAAAATCCATAACACGTGCATTGTATTATACAAGTGGTCACATGCATGCACTATGAAAAATTATGTCACAAAGACCACACTACCTTGCAACTAGAATTTAAAAACCACTATGGGACAACTATGTTGCAAACTTCAATAGTGCAACTCCTCTACAACTACACCTTATAAATACAATGAATTAATAAATAAATTTCCACATTAAAAAATAGGCTAATTGCTAAATAATTGCACGTAGTCGTAAATACATGTCTTATATGGTGATTTATGTGCACCGCATATATGGATGTAATCAATTACATTTGACTTTTTGAAGAGTTGCATTGTAGATGCATACTGCAACTAAGGTTCATGTTGGAAGGCAGTTACATAATGAACAACTACTTTGCAACTAGGGTATGGCATTCAGACATGTGATCATGCCACATGTTTGCATTCCCGTTGTCCATTAAAATATGAAGCTTACAACTAGTTTTTGCAAATGAAACCCATTGTCACAACTTGTTGGCTACTATGGTGCCACTAAGTGGTCATTATTTTACCAATAGTTGCCACTACATGGCCACCACAATGCCACTAGGTATTTCATATGTACCACTATAGATTCACTGCAGTCCATTATCAGGCCACTAAGTAACTAGTATTACCTATTCAGTGTGCATGTAAAGTGTGAATTTGCAAGTGTCAAACTTTATTACAATTATCCATAAACTTTATTTAAATGTTTATATTGGATGTACATTAAGGTTTTAAAGCTTATACATTTATAATGTTTCTAAATTACATGAACAAGTGCAAAATTGATAATAGCCAATTCCTTTGCCGATAGCTCCTTGGCACCCACAAGGGTTGCATCTTGTGGCATTAGTAGGTGTGTCATGGGTGTGTTTTAGCCACTATGTCAAAATATGGAATATATGACTACGCCTATGATTAGGTTTGTAGTTGTAAACACCACTCATGACTACATGACTATGTAGTTAGTATGGACATGTCATATATCCACTAGTCATATTTTTGTCCAAGTTGTATCTTCAATTCGCACACATGATTACAATATATAACTTATTATATTATCACATTTGTACATCCTTGACCGTTGGACTAACATATTATAGGAAAATATATGTCATATATATCGCTTATGTCTACTTGTAGTCACTTGACACATGTCCTTGTGACTTAATGCCATGTGTCAACACCTAATTGAACATATAGGATGTTTTCCCCATTAGGGTTACATCCACATTTCATTTGACCATGTATGTTCATGACAAATAATAGCATGCCACGTGTCATTAGGAGGATTGTGTCACATGTCAAATTGGTGCCATGGGTTAGGGTTAAGGTTCATAAAAGGGTTTGTTGTCATGACCATTTCCAATTCAGCCACCTGTCGAATAACCATTTGGTTATGAAAATTAATTTATGTTTAGGATAGGCTCGAGAGAGGTCTTGGATAAGTTCACAAGAGGTTTGGTTTAAGTTTGGGAAAAAATGGGAGAGGTTTGGTGTAGGTCCAATTTAGGTTTGGGAAAAGTTCATGTTAGGTTTGGGCTTGGTTCGTTATAGGTTCGATTTAGGTTGAATTTTAGGCTTGTCTTAAGTTTGGTATAAGTTTGTGCTTAGGTTAGTATAGGTTAGGTTTAGGTTTAGGTTTAGGTTTGGTCTAGGTTAGGTTAAAGTTTAGGGTTATATATTGCCTTCTACTACCTCATGCCTTGTTACTATAAAGTAAGAATTGCAAGTGATCATAATATTCTACAAATCATTACATAAAAACCTTCCAAGGTTTGGCCAAAACAAGTTTACTAAAATCAAAATCTAGACATGAAAAGTTTATGGATCACACACAAAACAATGTAAAGAAAAGTTTTTTCTAACCAATTTGCACATGGCAAGTCCCAAATTTCCAGCAAGGAAAAAACTTGTATTAAACATTATGCCATTGGAAACAAATTTCCAAATTTTCCAAAGTTCTATGTTTACTTACCACATACTACAAAAGGTGACTATGATGGAACAACTACATGGTTACCATGTGCACCACGAGTAAGCTTGAAAAACTTGGAGGACCAAGGGATCGTAGCCCCAGGTGAAATCTTCATGCATGAACGTTGGGGATCCACTAGTCCATGTGTCTCGTCAACATTTGGTACCATCGTTTCTAGCATAAACACCTCCTAAATTTTTACAACCACAAAATTAGGAGGGATTTCCTTGCCACCAACCTTGCTCCTAGGATGTCCACAAATAACTACAATTGCAATTTTTCGTTGATCAATTGGGTTTGTTAAGATGACTTTTGTGTTGATTTGAATCTACAATTATCAAATTCATAACCCACCAAATTGTAGCCCAAATTAGTTTTCAAAATTCTACATGTTAAGCATTATCAATACATGAATGTAATCACCGTCTTTCAATACATGAACATGTTTAACTATTTGATGAGGTCATATCTATTTGACAAACATGGTGGTCTACAACCCTAGGTTACAATCTACCAAAAATTAGTGCATTTACACCAATTACAACATTTGTTGGTTTTCAAAACCAACCATCATACACCAACATCCATTTGGTACCCACTAATTCAAAGATGGAACGACTTCACCTACTCAACAAGTTGGAGGAACTTCGTCATGTTGACCAAAGATCGTTTAATCAATTAGTTTATATACCACATGTGGAACCTATTGAACTAAGAGCAACACCCATAGTTGTTCAATAGGGAGTCACTTATCCATAAGGCACCTAGCTAGTGAGATTAGTATTTGGTCCAAATGAACGATCGTAAATACCACATCATAGACTGGTTTCAAAAGGAAACCGAGGTGCTGGAATTGTGACTTGTCCATATTGTCATCAAATGGGACACTTGTTCAATTGCTACCCATTTGTTGATGATAAGTTAAGGCAATTATTTAAGGAGGAGGTGATCAACTTGTTCTTCCAACCATTAAAATAACAATACCCAATGTGTTTGTATTAAAAACTCAAGCCATGAACCCTAATATAGGTCATACGATAGTACCTAATAATTATCAGACAATCTAGTCACAACTTGTCACACCAATTCTACTAGGTAAAACTAGTATGATACTTACTTCAACATACCCAATGTGGTATAATGTCATACCCCCTTTTATGCCTTTAGATCCTAATTTGTATCCAACTTATCAAACTGGAACAAAAGGACTTGATTCCTCAACCTTTAGGAACTATACATGTTATGTACCTGGGAATGTGTACCTAGTACCTGAACAACATGTTGTACCACCAACATATATACACTAGTAGAAAAATTGTCTTTTGCAACTTGTGTTATGCAATTAAAAAATGTCGCATGTAACTATTTTGCAACTGCACATGTTGCATGCAACTCCAAAATAGTTGTATGCAACATTTTTTTGTTGCATAAGACAAGTTGCAAAAGACAATTTTTCTAGTAGGGATACCAAACTTTGTTGGAAATTAGTTTCCTATAATGGTTCAACCAATGACTAACAAGGATAGACAACCTATTCAATAACTTGTTACTGCATCAATGCCAACCATGGTACATGTTACTACCAGTTTACCAACTTATGTACCCAGAGGTTTTGATCACCAACCACCAAATGGAAGATAACCTAAAGACTCACCTAGAAAACGTTCACTTGAAAGAGACCCACTTGGAGAGCCACCTTTTAATCCACTTGTTGTATCTTGGGATGGTCAACACCTAACACGCGCATGCTTATACCACCATGGTATCAACCACTTATTATGCACCCTATACTGAAACCAACAACCAAAGCTGCCATAAAGGAAGCTATAATACCCAACCTATGTCAAAAGACATTGTTCTAGATGCTCACATTAGAGTATTAAAAAAGGTGATTAAAGTTAATGGTGAAACAATGGAGGTTGACATCATCAACATGTTTGGTTTTAATCTCATGGATATTATCTCTGAATGGGGAAAAAACTATGTTCAAGACCATCCAAACTGCACTTTTAAAGAGTCGATGTAAGCATTTTACAACCGAATCAGAATAATGAAGAATGATGAAGAGGTCTATATGTAATTACGAAACATACAACAACAAACCACCGAACATCTTGAGGTTTATTATAAACATTTGTTGAAATTAGCTAACTATTTACAGGTTAGAGCAATAAATTTTTTCTCACCATTGTTTTCAGGGCATGTTTATTACCTTACCTTAAATTAGCAACTACATGTATGAAAATAAATACTTTAATTGAGCATAAGGAAGCTACTATAACATGTGAGAAAAGTGGACTTGTTAGTATGAATTACAATACTTTACTAGCCACACTAGAAGCTAATGCAAGGGTTAAACTTGTAGTACCTGTTATGACAGTTAAATCAACACTAACATGTACCAATTGTGGTAAAACCAATCATTCAGTGGAAACTTGTCATAGTAGGAAAAAAGAAATACCAATTGTGCCAACCACTATAGTTAAGTCTATGAAACCTATAGCATGAACTAAAACCCAACATGTTCAATAAGGAAAAATACATGTTCATTATTCGTGTATAATTTGTTTTAGTCTAGAACATAGATCATGAGAATGCCCTAGAAAAATTGAGGTATAGAATATGTTTAGAACTAAACTTGTTAGTTACAATGCCACAACAACATCTAAACCGCCTAAAATCAACAACATGCCAATTAATGTAGTAACTGCTATTACCACATGTAGTCAGCAATCATAACAAAAAAATGTTCAAGGAGAGGGAGTTGGTTAAAGCTAAAGAAGTTGAAGATTGACAACAAGAAAAATGTCTACATGATTTGTTCATTGAAGTTGTTAAACAACTGTAACATAGTGGGGCAAAAAACTAACCTACTACCATCAATGAAGGTTCATTATAGAGTAATTGGGCTAGATTGTTTGATAATCTTGCCACAACTCAATGGATTGAAAGAAATTAAACTAGTGAAACAAATTAGCAACCTATCATTTTAGAATAGGTTACTACATAAAAGACTTTAGAAGAAATTATAAGGGATATTAATAAACAAATTTTAAAAACCAAGTATACATTGAACTTGGGACAACTACTGCAAGCAAATATTGATATCAAATGCTACATTTTTAACCCAATACCATCAAAACCTATTTTACAAGAACTGACATTTGCATCAGTTGTCATTAATCATCAAATGGCAGTAATATAGGTTCAAGTAGGGAATAATTTCGAAGATGTGCTTCTAAATGGTGGTTTTAGAATTAATATTATTACAAAGAAACTGAGGGTACAATTAGGTTTATCAAAACCAAAACTTCCACATTATAACATGCATATGACTTATCAAAGCGTTGCAAAACCCTTAGGTTTGATTAAGGATGTTAAAATTATTATTCATGGAATTCCCTATGCAGTGACTTTTACTAGTGTGTTAGACTCAAACTACTCTATGTTGTTAGGTCGTCCTTGGCTAAGGGATGTTAAAATGTTTCATGATTGGGGCAATGACATTATCACTATACGAAGAGCCAGTACAATTAGATGCATACCGGTTCCCAAGAAACTTGGAGCACCAACCAAGTGACTAGAATTATTAGTTTGTTATGGTTTCCATTTTGGAATATCCAAGGAAGAGTAAGATTTGATGTTTACCACAAAACTAAGACCGGTTTTAGTAGGACCCATAGCTATTCTTACATCAATTTGGTCAAATCAACTTATTAAGTTTATTACATCAGCATGTTTGAATTTAGTCAAACAGATTATTAAACCTATTGCACTTATGTCTAAGCCACATGTTTTGTTTGATATACCTTTCAAATCGATACTTGTACGACCTATTAAGATAACTATACCTCCCGATACTTTCCAACAACATTTACCAAAGATGTTTTTCCAACATGGAGTAGGAGATTTGGAGATTCTTGATATGCCTGTTCAAATCAATGTTCAAAACCTTTGCATTGTGAGATGGGTTGAAGAACAACAATTGATTGAATTGATAAAGGAATTCAAGGACATTTTTGCCTAGACTTACAAAGATTTGAAGGAGATACTAGTTGACATTGCTCAACATCAAATTGAGTTGGACACATCAATACCACTCGCTCATCAAAACAAGGTACTAGTTAAATCCTAACTATGTAGCCATTGTCAAAGAGGATATTGACAAATTGCTTGCTGCATGTTTTATTAAACATGTTAAAGAGGCTATTTGGCTATCACCTATAGTTGTAATGCCTAAGAAAAACGGGAAACTAAGAATTTATGTGGACTTCAAAAAGCTTAATGTAACTACAAAGAAGGACCCATATCCATTACCTTTTATAGATGAGGTTATTAACATTATAGTTGGAGATGAAGTTTATACATTTTTAGATGGTTTTTTTTGGATACCATCAAATTTCCATAGCAACAAAAGACCAATACAAAACCGCCTTTGTTATTGATTGGGGGGCTTTTGTATGGGTTGTAATGCCTTTTGGATTAAAAAATGGACCACCTACTTATCAAAGGGCAATCACCAAATCTTTTTGTGAATACATTGATGTGTTCATGAAGATATTTCTAGATGATTTTATTGTTTTTAGTGACCTATCCACTCATTTAGAAAAACTTAGAAAGTGTTTTTTTTAATGTAAAAAGTATGGCATTAATTTGAATCCAAAGAAATGTGCATTTATGGTATATTCTAGAACTATTTTAGAATTCATATTCTCCAAAGAAGGGAAGACACCTGATCCTAAAAAAATAGAAACTTTAATCAAAATGCCAATGCCTAAAATACCCCAAGAGATTCAAGTCTTTTAAAAATGTTTCATCAAATTTTTTGCTTCTAGTATGGCACTAATCACTAAATTATTCAAAAAAGTTGAAATGTTTGAATGGACTACTGAATGTCAAACTGCTTAAAAAGATATGAAGAACCAATACATTCAAGCTCCTATATTTATCAGTCTTGATTGGGAACTGTAATTTCATGTTCACATTTATGCATCTCAACTAATAGTAGGGGCAATATTGGCCCAGAATGTAATAGGTAAAATATATCAACATGTTATGCACTCATCAAGATTGTTTAATTTTGCTGAGAGAAACTATACTATTACATAAAGAGAGGCTTTATCTATGGTTTATGTCTTACGCAAGTTTAGGCATTACTTGTTAGGCAATAGGTTTATTTTTTATGTGGACCATATGGCTTTAGTGTATTTGATTAACAAGCCACATGTTTTTGGCAGGTTAGCTAGATGGTTTTATTATTTTTGGAGTATGACTTCAAAATTGTTTATAAACCTAGTAGATCCCATCTAATGACAAATGCATTGAATAGATTACCCAATCAAATTGAACTTTTTGGAGTACTTGATCAAACTGGTGATGCTCACCTATTTACCCTATAACTTGAGTGGTTACAAAGTATGTATGAGTACTTATTAGAAGGAGTGATGTTAGAAAGATTCACAACATCCCAAAGACAATATGTAGCCCAAAAAGCTAAACCATTTGTGTTTCAAAAGGGAATATTGTATAGATTTGGATAGGATAACATGTTTCATTGAGTTCTACAACTAGAACATGTGTCCATAGTTTTGCAAGAATTACATGGAGTTGTTGTAGGAGGGCATTTATTTTCTAATATCATTGTGCAAAAAATCCTAGATGTTCGTTATTAGTGGCCAATGATGAATCAAGACATTTAATAATACTGTCAAAGTTGTGACCAATGTCAAAAAAAAGTAACCCGTTGTCCAAAAATTTGGCCAAATTGTTTACCACACTACTTGAAGAACCATTTCAAAAATGGGGATTGGATTTTATTAGACTTGTTAAACTTGCAAGTAGAATGTCAGGCAATTGGTACATTTTGGTTGCCCAAGCATTCCACACCAACACTACTGTAGTAACAACCAAGTTTTTATATGAACATATTGTTACAAGATTTGGATGTCCATTAACCATTGTGACCAATCAAGGTACCCATTTTATTAATGATGCAATTGGGTACTTCACTGACCATTTTATTTTAAGACATACCAGTTCTATTGTTTATTATCCGCAAGGAAATGGACATGCTAAATTTACAAACAAGGTTTTTGGAATTTATTAACCAAATTAGTTAATGAAAATAGAAATGATTAGGATGAGCACATGTCCACAGTCTTATTTTCATATCAAATCGGCTACAAAATTGGAACCAGTCATACCCCATTTCAGTTGGTGTATGGATTACATCCATTACTACCTACAAAATATTTATTACCATTTAAGCCTAATGAAAACAAAAATCCACAACTTGTTAAAGTCCTAACTAATCGACTATCTAAGTTGAAAAATTACAAGAAAATAAGTTGATTGCATAAGATCTAAATGCTTATAACCAATGGAATAGATCATTATGGTCATATAATCGGTTCATTGAAACCAAGTTTCAATTTGGAGATATGTATTATGGTTTCCAGGGGTTATTTCCAAACATGCTTCGAAATTTCAAAGATGATGGTTTGGACGCTATAGGATACGATATTGTTTGCCTAATAATACAATTTTATTTATCACCATTGATAAGTTTGATCCTAACCCAATGCTTGTTAGCATCAACAAGTTAGCCATAAAAGTTCATTGAAGACAAAACTTTGCGAGCTATATTGGTCAAACCTAGTGACTTGGTCATGGATGAACTTGTTCAAATTAGAGAACCTAAACCACTACTTGTTGAACCTAAAGAGTTTCAACCTATAAAATTTGAACCGGTTTGTAATTATTCGACATTTGGCAGCATTCAAAAGAATATGTGCCTATTCATCATCACCATAATGTGTGACACACTCCTAACTCCTTGAAAGACTCAAATGTGAGTCAAGTAGAAGATAGCGGAAAAGAGAAGAGTCGGGGCATGTTCACAACACTTTGAGTGGTAGAGGGGCGTGTTGGAGCTTCGGGATGGGACTAGGAAGAATTGACAAGCTTCACTTACTCACACGGGCCTGCACACAACCCACACAAAGTGATTAGTGTATAGTTGGAGCACCCTTGGTGCTAGGACGAGCCACGGGCAACCCGGACACATTAGACTCACCATGGCCCAGACTTGGGAGAAGCCACCACCTTCCCCCCCTTATAGTATACCCTGTGGCTGGCCACGGAGACCACATCCAAATGGTTTTTCTCTCCTGGGACTCCCGAGTGGGAGTCCCGAAATTGCGCCAAATGGGATTCTTGCAACTTTGGAGCCCCATAACATTGCGAGCAGACCTTGGATCGAAATGTAATATGAAGCAAAGTTATAGCTCTCATCAAGAGTTTTCCAACGGTATGTCGCACGCCCCCTACAGTGAAGTAAATCGGGTCGATTCCTGACTTTTTGTGGTCGGGAGTTAAATTGGCAATTTGATTCCCGACCCTTCTTTTGGCCATAACTTATGTTTTAGATGTCCAAATGAGCAATGAAAGCCCATTTTAGACATCTATGTTCCAAGAGCTTTTTGATAATATAAAAAATGCCATAAGTCATTGAATTTTGACCCTTGCATTTGCTCTCTGAAGTTTTGGGAGTTCACCAGGACTCCATTTCCCAAAGTGGGAGTTGTCTTGGGAGTGTGAGGGTTCACTCCCTGATACTCCCAAACACTTTCTTACATTCCCGGGAGTGTGTGATGTGACTCCCGAGCTTCTTCTTGCCTTGATTCCCGAGCTTCCTCTTGCCTTGACTCTTGGGCTTCCTTTTGGCTTGTAACCTTGTAACCCCTTTGCCTTGGTCGCGAGCCCAAAGCTAGGGTTGCGACAATGTGCCTATTCAGGACAATGATGTAATCGGTAGTTATGATCAAAACAACATGTTTTTGAAAGGAACTTATTGATGTTTACCCTTAGGAGTTTTTCTAACTTAAAGGTTGTGTCCATTCAAAGCCACAAAAATATTTTAACTTGAAATAGTATAAGGAATCATTATGTTTCTCATTCTGTCTTTTTGTTTTCACTTTTTTTTTCATTTTAATAAAGTCCATGAATGAGATTGTTTTAGAGAGGCTAATATTAGAAACAAGAAAGAAGGAGGTTAAAAGAAAAGTTGAAGCTTTTAGGAGGGAATAAATTAAGAAAGAGAAAGTGGAATAAATTTGGTTAATGGGAGTGATTTATGTAGAATTATTTGCTTCACGCACACCTATAGCAGAAAAGATTTGAGTTTTTGAGTAAGAATAAAAAAATAAGGAGTTGGAAGAGGAATTAAAGTAGCAATGAACTTTTAAAGGAAAACCATTACTTTTACAACAAAACCAGCACCGCATGTTATTCTTGTTTTAGATTCAGTGCAAGAAGTGGAAATTGGACCTCAACCTGTCATTAAGGAACAATTATAATCAGTCTCTGCATCAAGACCTATGGAAGAGGAGGAATTCCAGCAACATATTGGTTGAGGAATAGCCACAACCAGTTCCTATGTCAAGACATGTGGAAGAGAAGAAGCTACAACAACCTATGAGAATGGAGAAGAGTTTCTTTAAGAACTCTTTGAAGAGAGACCTATATCCATCATTATTCTTCAACACCCAAGATTAGAAACAAGAACCATGATGAAGTGAAAAGGCAAAGTGCTTATAGAGGAACAAGTTGAGAAACCTATTAAAAATAAACTAGTGTCTAAAGTGAAAGAGAGCCAAAAGATGCTGCAATGGATGAAGATGGACTCCAACAAACTCAAATGGGCTAAACGAGCCGGTTTGGAAAGTTTGCTCAACCTACAGTGAACAACATCAAGAAAAGACATGTTATGAAACTTCCTACAAATTTGGGAAGTAACCGAAGATGGAAGAATTTGAAGGTGAGTACATGGTCAAGAGATTTTCATTGATCAAGTACTTATTCATGAACAACTTGGAATTTCCAAAGGAGTAGTAGATCCTACAAATATAACTTTTGAGGAAACCAAAATCACCTTAAAAGGAATTGCAGGTCCACATGCCTTTGTTGAGAATGAGTAGTGGAATGTAGTGTACATGAAAGAGGAATTTTATGCGAGATTTATAGCCATTTTGCAAATTTTTTATGAGAGAGAAAGGTTAGTTTATTTCAATAACCAAATTGCTATTACTTTTGACCTAGCCAATAAGGGGCAACTTGTTAATTGGTGTTCTATAGTGTTGACCTAGTTATTGGTTGAATTAACTTGTTGGACTAAATGTCAAAAAAAGACCACAACTAACTAGCAAAACCAAAGCAGATAATTGTTATTCGGGGCCTATCTTAGACATATGTTTAGGAAGTGGTTCCCTTTATTAGAGGTTCCTTCACCAAGAACAACAACTCCAAATCAACCTATATCACCAACCAATCAAGAACGCTAGGTTGTACAACAATAACAAGTTTCATCTAAACCTGTTACAAAGGAAAAGTTATTGAGAAAGAAAAAATTACATGTTTGACTACAAGATCATCTTTACTAACACATCAATCTCATCAATTAAAAACGCGCACAAAATCGCCTTACACCAAGGGACAGGTTAAGCCTTGAACCTATTACTTCATCGCCCATAAATAAGTCTAGGACTACTTTTGGATCACTGGTTAATGATTCAACAGAGGATGAGGAGCAAACCTGTTCAAATGACATTGGAGGTGGAAGAGGAGGAGAACTTAATGTAATAACTATGTAGGGTAGCATTGAGGAAGAACCTAAACCCAACTTGGATTAGGTAATTGACAACATCCAAGTTGAACATGTTGTGTTGACTAAACATATAGTTTCCATTATAAAACTTACAACTGTAGTTATAAAATCATTTCAACATGGAGTTAAACTTGTATAAATAAAAAACCCATAAATTTCTAGATTTCAACCTCTTCCAAATTTTGGTCATTCCGCAAAAACTCTATGACATATTCACATGTTTTTAGAGCAAGTCTCTCAAAATGTCGCAACCCTAGCTTTGGGCTCGCAACCAAGGCAAAAGGGGTTACAAGGTTGCGGGCCAAGAGGAAGCCAGGGAGTCAAGGCAAAGAGGTCGCAAGGGTGCGGGGCAAGAAAAAGCCCAAAAGTCACATCACATATTCCCATGAGTGTAAGAAAGTGTGAGGGAGTATGAGGGAATGAACCCTCACACTCCCAAGGCAACTCCCATTTTGGGAAATGGAGTCCTGGTGGACTCCCAAGACTTCAAAAATCAATTTCAAGGGTCAAAACTTAATGGTTTGTGACAATTTTTACATCATTAAAAAGCTCTTAAAACGTAGATGTCTAAAATGGGCTTGCATTGCTCATTTGGGCATCTAAAACACAAGTTATGGCCAAAAGAAAGGCCGAGAGTCAAACTGCCAGTTTGACTCCCGACCAGAAAAAGTCAAGAATCGACTCGATTTACTTGGCTGCAGAACACGTGCGACATACCATTGAAAAGCTCTCGACGAGAGCTATAATTTTGCTTCAAACCACATCTCAATCCAAGGTCTGCTCGCAATGTTATGGGGTTCCAAAGTCACGGGAGACCCAATTGGCGCGATTTCGGGACTCCGAGAGAGAAAAAACCATTTGGATGTAGGCTTTGTGGTCAGCCATAGAGTATACTATAAAGGGGGAAGGTGGTGGCTTCCCCCAAGTCCAGGCCGTGGTGAGTCTAGTATGTCCATGTTGCTCATGGCTCGTCCTAGCACCAAAGGTGCTCCAATTACGCACTAACCACTTTGTGTGGGTTGTGTGCAGGCCCATGTGAGTGAGTGAAACTTGTCAACTCTTCCTAGTCCCATCCCGGAGTTCCAACATGCCCCTTTACCCCTCAAAGTGTTGTGAGCTAGGGAGCGTGCCCCGACTCCTCTCTCTTCTGTTGTCTTCTACTTGGACTCACATCTAAGTCCTTCAAGGAGTTGGGAGCGCGTCACCCACATTAGGCACCTCATGTGCCTTCACTCGAACGATCCCATTCTTGGATGGGATTCTAACTAGCCTATTATGTCTTTCTATGAGCACATTATTATGGGTGATGAATTCCATTCCCAAAATGCATTCCATTCCGCCTAGAGTGAAGACCAACAAATCCACCTTTCCTCTCCAATTCCCTAGTTGAAGAGGCACGTCTCTTGCTTGTAATGTGGTGGGATGGGGAACCCCATCCGCAAAGTGCACTTCAATGGGTGCCTTGAGCTCCTCTAATTGGACCTCCATTCTTTCGGCACTCTTTTGGGTTATGAAGTTATGGAAAGCCCTTATGTCTAAAAGACATAACACTTTCTGTTTAGAAACCTTCCCCTTTAAGAAAATCAGGCGATTACATTCGCCTTGGGCTAGGTTGGCAATAAGGGCAATTACCTTTGAACCCCCATTCCCTAGTTTGGGTTTGGGGCAATCTTTGGAGTAATGCCCCACTTCATTGTAATTGAAACACGTTATTTTAGGTTTCCCATTGGCATCCCCCCTCGGGTTGACTCGCTTTAAAATGAGCCCCCTTCTTGACGAAATTTCCTTTGGGTTTAAAACTCGAACCTTGGAATTGTTTGGGTTTTTCCCCTTTTAAGGTGTCTTGCCTTCGATTCCATTCCACTTCATGGCGTGCCTTCATGTGAGGGAACTTGTTATCCTTCTTGAACTTGAACTTTTCACCTCGTCCCACATCTGAAAAGCCTTCCACTTTCATGATGGCTTCAAATAATGAGGCGAGCCAATTCTCCTCAAGCTTACGCTTGGCCCAAGTTGGAAACTCCGCCACAAAGTGGCACACATGGTCTAACTCATGCATATGTCAAATTTCAAGCATGAGTTCGGAATACGCCCTCACATATTGGCGCAAGTTGTCATTCGCTACATTCACAAGGCCAGGGAGTTTACATTTTGAAATGCAATCAGAATTCTTTGGAATGAATTCCAACTCGATGTGTTCCTTGAAAAATTCCCATGTGTAACCATGGGTCTTTCCTTCCTCCTGCCTCATTGACCTCCACCATGTGGAGGTATAGCCTTTTAAGTAGGATTGGGCAAGTTCCATGGTCGAATGTCGCCCAACCTTGGTGGCAGGAATGTAGTCCTCCATTTTTGTAAGCCAAGCATTTATAACCTTTTGATCTTGGATCCCATCAAAATTCCTAGGTTTAGTAGGTTGGAATCCCACACCTTTTGATGATCCTCCTTTGAGAGCTGCAACCAATTCGGTGAAATCAGGCTTATTTATTTTGAGTAGAACCTCCAATTGTTGTGGGGTGAAAAGGACTGTAGTTGGTTGCTCCTCTTCACTTTCATGATCATTGATGTTTTCTTGGCCTTCTTGTTCCTCAAAATCATCTTGTTCCTCCTCCCTAATGGCTTCGGATGGGACATCTAGGTCTTGGGTGGGTTTTTCCACCATGGTCTCTTCGACTGGTTTGCAGGTCTTCTTTGGTGCCATCAGGACCTTCCAATAAGGGGATCGAGCTCTATTGGAGCTCTGATACCATGTGACGCACCCCCAAGCTCCTTAATGGACTCAAATGTGAGTCCAAATTGAAAACAACGGAAAAACAAAGAGTCGGGGAGCACTCCTTGGCTCCCCTGGCTCGCAACACTTTGAAGGGGTAGAGGGGCGTGCTGGAGCTTCGGGATGGGACTAAGAAGAGTGATAAGCATCATCTACTCACACATACCTGCACAAAACCAACACAAGGTGGTTAGTGCATAGTTGGAGCACTTTTGGTGCTAAGACGAACCGCAGGCAACTTGAATTCACAAGACTCACCACAGCCCGGACTTGGGGGAAGCCACCACCTTCCCCCTTATAGTATACTCTATGCCTCTCCATGAGACCCACATCCAAATGGCTTTTTGTCATGGGACTCCCGAAATTGCCAAAGTTGGGACTCCTACAACTTTGGGGCCTCATAACTTTGTGTGCATACCTCTGATTGAGATGAGGTATAAAACAAGGTTGTAGCCCTTGTTAAGAGCTTTTTAAAAATATGTCGCACGCCAACTGCACGCAAGGAAATCGGGTCGATTCTTGACTTTTAGTGGTTGGGAGTCAAATTGCCAATTTGACTCCCAGCCCTTCTTTTGGCCATAACTTGTGTTTGAGATGTCCAAATGAATCATGCGAGCCCATTTTAGACATCTAAGTTTCAATAGCTTTCCAATGGTATAAATAAATTCTTGAGCCATTGGGTTTTGGTCCTTGTAATTGCTCTCTGAACATTTGGGAGTCCACCAAGACTCCGACTCCCAAAGTGGAAGCTCCTTCACATTTTCCGTCACTCCCGGGCTTCCTTCTTGGCCCGCAACCTTGCAAGCCCTTGCCTTGGTTGCGAGCCCAAGGCTAGGGTTGCTACACTCATGATCTCTTGACATATGTGGCATCGTCTCATTTGGTGCCACTGATCCTAAAAAATTAACTCCACAAAAGAATTTTTGATCCACATCTAACCCATATGATTGGTCATCTTCCCTATCCTAAGCCTTCCCTAGCCTAAATGTAGTAGATTTGACGCACCCCAAACTCCTTGAAACATTCAAATGCAAGTTCGAATGTGAACATCAAAACAAGGAGTTGGGGTACACTAGCTAACATGCAGCACTTTGGGGGGGTAAGAGGGGCATGTTAGAGCTCCAAGATATGGACTAGGATGAGTGACAAACAAGTCGATTATTCACTTGGACTTGCACAAACCAAACAACAAGTTGATTAATGCATAATTGGAGCACTTTTGGTGCATGAACAAGCCATAAGCATACACAAACTCACAAGACTCACCACAACCCGGACTTACAGGAAGTCACCACCTTCCCCCTTATAATATTCTCTATGATTATCCATGGGGGTTGCACCGAAATATCATTTTTCTCGAAACTCCCAAATTGAAAGTCTTGAAATTCCCAAAATTGGGACTCCCACCATTTTGGAAACCCATAACTTTTTATGCAGACCTCCAATTGAGGTGAGGTTTCAAGCAAAGTTGTAGTTCCTGTCAAAAGATTTCCAACGATATGTAGCATGCCACCTGCACTCATGTAATTCAGGGAAATTCTAGACTTTTAGTGGGCGAAAGTCAATTTGACACTTTGACTTCCAACCCTTCTTTTGGCCATAACTTATGTTGTATCATGCAAACCCATTTTAGACATTCACATCTTAAGAATTTTTAATATAATGAATTTTGATCTTTCCAATCACTTTATGAAAATCCGAAACTTCATAGGGACTCCAACTCCACTTAGGAGTGCGTGGGCTCATTCCCTCGCATTCTCTTGCACTCCTAAGTGACACGCTCCCAACTCTTCGAAGGACTCAAATGTGAGTCCAAGTAGAAGACAGCGAAAGAGGGAGGAGTCGGGGCATGCTTCCTAACTCACAACACTTTGAGGGGTAGAGGGGCGTGTTGGAGTTCCAAGATGGGACTAGGAAGAGTTGATAAACTTCACTCACTCACATAGGCCTGCACACAACCCACACAAAGTGGTTAGTGCATAGTTGAAGCACCTTTGGTGCTAAGACGAACCACGGGCAACATGGACACACTAGACTCACCATGGCCCAGATTTGGGGGAAGCCACCACCTTCCCCCTTATAGTATACTATGTGGCTGGCCACAGAGCCCACATCCAAATGGCTTTTCTCTCTCGGGACTCTGGGACTCCCGAGTGGGAGTCCCAAAATCGCGCTAGTTGGGACTTTTGCAACTTTGGAACCCCATAACTTTGCAAGAAAACCTTGAATCGAGATGTAGTTTAAAACAAAGTTGTAATTCTTGTTGAGAGCTTTCCAACGATATAAAGAACGTCACAAGCCATTGAGTTTTGACCCCTGAAATCGCTATTTGAAATTTCAGGAGTCCACCAGGACTCCATCTCCCAAAGTGGGAGTTGCCTTGGGAGTGTGAGGGTTCATTCCCTCATACTCCCTCACACTTTCTTACACTCCTAGAAATATGTGATGTGACTCCCAGGCTTCTTCTTGGCCCGCACCCTTGCAACTTCTTTGCCTTGACTCCTGGGCTTCCTCTTGGCTCGCAACCTTGTAACTTTTACCTTAATTGCGAGCCCAAAGCTAGGACGAGCCACAAGCAAACTCGAACTCACAAGACTCACCACGGCCCAGACTTGGGGGAAGCCACCACCTTCCTCCTTATAGTATATTATGTGCCTCTTCATGAGGCCCACATCCAAATGGCATTTTGTCCTAGGACTCCCAAGTGGGAGTCTCGAAATTGCCAAAGTCGAGATTCCCATGACTTTGGAACCCCATAACTTTGTGTGCAATCCTCCGATCGCGATGAGGTTTAAAGCAAAGTTGTATCCCTTGTCAACAACTTTCCAACAATATATCGCAAGCACTCTGTAACTAAGTAAATTGAGTCAATTTCTGACTTTTTTTTGGTCGAGAGTCAAATTGCCAATTTGACTCCTGGCCTTTCTTTTGGCCATAACTTGTGTTTTAGATGTCCAAATGGGTGATGCAACACTACTAGAAATTTTGTCTTTTGCAACGTGTCTTATGCAACTCCAAAATAGTTGCATGTGAGATTTTTCAGTTGCATAAAACAAGTTGCAAAAGACAAAATTTCTAGTAATGCAAGCCCATTTTAAACATTTATGTTTTGATATCTTTCCAATGATATAAAGAACTCTTCAAACCAATGGGTTTGACCCCTGCAATCATTCCTTAAAGATTTGGGAGTCCTTTGGGACTCACATTCTCCTACACTCCCAGAAGTATAAGATGTGCCTCTCGGGTCTCCTTCTTGTCTTGCCCTTTTGCAAGCCCTTGCTTTGGTCGCGAACCCAAGGTTAGGGTTGCGACACCAGGACAAAATGACATTTGGGTGTAAGCTCCAGGGCGAGGCACAAATAATAGTATAAGGGGGAAGGTGGTGGCTTCCCCCAAGTTCAGGCCATGGTGAGTTTTGTGAGTCTATGTTTGCCCATGGTTCATCCATGCACCAAAAGTGCTCCAATTACACAGTAACCAACTTGTTGTTTGGTTTGTGCAGGTCCATGTGAATAATTAAATTACTTGTCACCCTTCCTAGTCCCCATCCCGAAGCTCTAGCACGCCCCCAAAGTGTTGCAAGCAAGGGAGCGTGCTCCAACTCCTTATCCTTTTGTTGTTTTCACCTTAAACTCACATTTGAATCTATCAAGGAGCTTGGAGTGCGTTAATGGATTTCCATTAAATAGTTTTATGATGTTATATGGCTTAGGGGGACCTTAGCCCTAGATAAGGGGGTGGTTTGGATGTGGTGTACCATTCAAGGTATTTTTATGTTATGTGTTATCAGTGTGATGATAGTGATGGTTATAGGCGTTAACATAAGAGTGCACGACATAGTAAACCTTTCTGGCATCACTCCTTTTAACATGTACGCATAAACGCTTTGTAACCACTCAAGTCGTAATGTGAGTAGGGGAGCATCATAGGTTTGATTAGGTACACCAATAGGTTCAGTGTGGTTAGGTAACCTATTCAATGCATCTACTATTAGATGAGATCTACTGAGTTTATAGATAATCTTGAAATTGTACTCCATAAATAATAAGAGCCATCTAGTTAACTTGCTATAAACATGTGGCTTGTTGACTAAATATATTAAACCCATATGGTTTATGTAAAATGTGAATGTATTACTTAACAAGTGATGCTTAAACTTGTGTAAGGCATAGACCATAGTTAAAGCCTTTCTCTTTGTAGTAGTATAATTTCTCTTAATAGAATTGAAAAATCTGAATGAATACATAACAAGTTGATCTATTTCACATCTTGGGTTCTAAACCAATATTGCCCCTACTACTAGTTGAGATGCATTAGTTTGAACATGAAATTTTAGTTCCTAGTTAGGACTGATAGTATATGAGCTTGAATGTATTGGTTCTTGATGTCTTCCCAAGTAGTTTGACATTTAGCAACCCATTCAAATACTTCAGTTGTCTTGAGTAACTTGGTAATTGGTGCCATGACAAAGGAAAAAACTCTAATGAAACATCTGTAAAACTATGCCATTCCATTGAACACTTCAATCTCTTGAGGTGTTTTGGGTACTTGCATCTTAATTCTAGAGCCTCTACCTTTTTAGGATCATGTGTCTTCCCCTCTTTGGAGACTATGAATCCTAGAATAGTTCCAAAACAAACCATAAATGGACATTTTTCTAGATTCAAATTAATGCCATATTCTTTACATTTTATAACACATTTTTTGAATTTTTCTAAATGGGTGGACATGTCATTAAAAATAGTAAAATCATCTAAAAAAATCTTCATGAACACATAAATGTATTCACAAAAAGCTTTGGTGATTGCCCTCTAATAGGTGGGTGGTCCATTTTTGACCCCAAAAGGCATGCATTACAACCCATACAAAAGCCCCCCAATAAAAAACAAAGGCAATTTTGTCCTCAATGCTATGGAAATATGATGGTATCCAAAAAAACCATTTTAAAATGTATAAACTGTTGAAGATTATGATGTAGATGAAACATAGATAGTGGTGTGATAGATATTAGAAACTATGTGGTAGATAAGTGTTACAAGTAATCAAAGACATAGGTAGATTGAAGATATGTTAGTACCAC